>Ga0335398_10003697_pt1 | contig 22052 bp, 17 predicted proteins | sample BON03_FD_205742 | JGI IMG/M metagenome (GOLD analysis project Ga0335398, IMG submission 205742) | Freshwater microbial communities from Lake Bonney liftoff mats and glacier meltwater in Antarctica - BON-03 (spades assembly) (version 2) | ecosystem: Environmental > Aquatic > Freshwater > Ice >... | reverse complement strand
AAATGGAAGAAAATCTTTAACAATTATCCAAGGTCTTGATGAATTAATTGATTTTGAAAAAGTTATAAAACTATTTAAAAAAGAATTCTGTTGTAACGGTTGCATAGTAAAAGATTTACAGTTGGGTATAGTTATTCAATTACAAGGAGATCAAAGAGAGAGTGTAAGAAACTTTCTTGTCAATAATGAAATTTCTTGTGATAATTTCATAACATTACATGGAATTTAAAACACAATATTTTATACTTAAGTAAACTTTTTGTGGTTGATACCCGTTTAATCTTTTTGTAAATAATTTTTTAGTTTTAAATTCGTGTATTTTATTAGCAAGTTATTATTACCATTGGTTTATATAATAGCAATAATTTTATTAAAATACTTTAAAATTTATAATTTATTATAGCCCAAGCTGCTAATAAATATAATTTATGTATTCTAATAATACAAGTAAATACTAAAAAATACAAACTGGTTCATTAATTTATTAACTCATTCTAAAAAAATTTCCTTATAAAAATAATTAGAAACACGTCTATTTTAAAAACTATTTATGGAAATTAAAAAAAAAATTAAAAAAAGTGGAAAATTTTATAATTGAGAATTAAACCCAAAAATAGGAAATCGCCCTGAATGGGACTCGAACCCATGACCAATAGGTTAAAAGCCTATCGCTCTACCAGCTGAGCTATCAAGGCATATATTATGGAAAGCCTTATAAAACTAAATACAATTAAATTAGATTATTATGATCACAATTGTACTGAAATTTTGAATATTTCTTCTTTGAGTCTTATAAAAATGTTACGGCATGGTAAAGCAGGTATTCCAATTGAAGTAATGGGACTTATGCTTGGGAAATTTAAAAATCAATCTAATATACAAGTTCAAGATGTGTTTGCAATGCCACAAACTGGTACAGGGTTATCTGTTGAATCAATTGACCCTGTATTCCAAACTAAAATGTTAGACATGTATGAACAAAATGGAAATAGTAACATAATCATAGGATGGTATCACTCACATCCAGGTTTTGGTTGTTGGTTATCAGGAGTAGACATAAATACACAACAAAACTTTGAGTATTTAAATAAAAGGTCAATTGCTGTTGTGATAGATCCTATCCAATCTATAAAAGGGAAAGTCTTGATTGAGGCATTTAGATCAACTTCTCCATTCTCTAAATTTCAAGAAAACAGAGATGTTACCTCAATTTATTCGATAATAAATAATCCCAGTTTATTTAGAGGAGATCACGGATTAAATAAATATTATTATTCTATAAGAATAGGATTTAAAAAAACCCTACTTGAAGAAATAACAATTACATCTATCTATCAAAAGGATTGTGAAACTTTTCTTAAAGTACAACTTTGGAACAATCAACTCCAAATAAAAATAGTCGAAATACTTCGAAAATTAATCTCTTCCTTGATAGAAATCTTTTCTGAAGAGTCTTTTTTTTTTAAAAATTTTAATGTTGTTTTTTTAAATGACTTTAAAAAAGAAATAAAAAAAATTAATGAATTAATAAAAACAATATTCGACAAAATTTCGTCGCTATGTCTTTATAATATTTTAATTGAATATATTTCATAAATAGTTTTTAGAAATAAACCTTATTAAACACAATTAAACTAAAAAAATTCAAATTATTTTATCGTAATTTCTAGAAGATGTTGTAGTGTGAGATTTATTTAAGATATTTTAATAGCAAAACTCTATTAATTTTATGGTGCATTCTACCAGAGTGATGGTTGTTTATGAGTCATCGGAACTACCTTTTCAGGAATATTCAAATAATTCTGAAGATAACGAACACCGTCGTCATTAAGAGTATAATAATAAAACTGCCAAGAAAATGTCTCTTTTACTAATCCTTTGGAATATAAACTTTTAAGTAATAATTTCGTTTGCAATGATTTACTTTTTTTTTCCTTCTGCTTTTCGCGTTTTATTACCACGACACCATTCTTAAATAAATTTGTGTAAATTGTAATTTTATCTTCTTTACCAATTATCATTTTATATTCTTGTTGAAAAAATGGCGCGATTTGATAAATTTTATAAATGGAGATTTCGAAATATTCCAATAAAAAAAATATTGATTGGGGAAAATTTTATATTGAAACAGAAAATTCTCAAGTTGAATTTTTTACTGAAATTACAAAAGCAATAAAAAGCACCCTTGGACCATCAGGTATGGAGAAGTTTTTGCAAAAAAAAACAGGTGAAATGATTATCACCAATGATGGAGCAACAATTTTAAATAATCTAATTTTCTTCAACCCTATTTCAAAAATAATCGTAGAAGTAGCAAAAAGTCAAGATTTTGAAATAGGAGATGGTACTACGTCGGTTTGTTTATTTTCTTTGGAACTTTTAATGGGAATAAAAAGTCTTATAAAAGACGGTATCCACCCCAAAAAAATTTCCAATGTTTTAAGAAAGGGAGCTTCACTTGCAATTCAATATTTAAATGAAGTTTCAAAAATTCCTAAGTGTACTAATATTGACTCTTTTCGGAGAATGCTTATTTCTTGTTGTGCCACCAGTTTAAACTCAAAGTTGATTTCAGGAAAAAGGCATATTTTTTCTGAAATGATCGTTGATATTGGTCTTTTTATGGGAAGTGAATTTGATTTAAATATGATTTCAGTAAAAGGGATCCTGGGAGGTAATCTAACAGATTCTTTTTTTTTAAAAGGAATAATTATAAAAAAGCCTTTTTCTTATGCTGGATATGAAAAACAAAAGAAAAAAGTTTACTATCCTATTATTCTTCTGCTGGACATAGAACTAGAAATTAAAACCGAAAAAGATCAATCTGAAACAAAAATCACTAAAATAGGTGATTTTAAAGTAATGATTGATGTTGAATGGAGTATAATGTATGAAAAACTTGATAAAATTTCCCAATCAGGAGCAAAAGTAGTTTTTTCAAAAAAATCTATTGGAGATCTTGCTACACAATACTTTTCAGAAAGAGAAATAATTTGCGGTGGAAGAATTTTTACTGATGATTTATCAAGAATTTCAAAAGGAACTGGTGCTCAGATAATTTCATCGTGTTTTAGTATTAATCCTGAGTATTGTGGAAAATGTAAGATACTTGAAGAAAAACAAATTGGAAATGAGAGATTTATTGTATTAGCAGGTTGTCCAACTGAGGCGGTTACAATTGTGATTAGAGGGGGAAATAGAAAATTATTAGATGAAACAAAAAGGTGTCTTAATGATGGTATAATGGTAATGAAAAGGGTAATTAAAAACAGAAAAATTGTTGGTGGTGCAGGATCAATAGAAATGAAAATTTCTTCAAAAATTAATAAATATGCTAGAAATTTATTAGGAGCAGAACGATTAATTTTATCCAAGTTTGCTAAAAGCTTCGAAATCATACCCAAAACACTTTGTGAAAATGCGGGAATAGATTTTTTATCTATAGTTAGTTGTTTAAAAAGCAAACATTGTGAAAATGATTGTTGGTTAGGGGTTGATATAGAAAAGGGAGCTATTTTCGATACCATTGAAAATTTTATCTGGGAGCCTATTAACGTGAAAATTAATTCCATTCAAGCGGCAACTGAAGTCGTTTCTATTCTATCTACGATCGGTTCATCTCTATAAAATTTTGAAAGGATTCTAACAACAATTAACTAAAAAGCTTGTGATTTATAAACATTAATATATAACTGTTATTTTTCCAAAGAATTGAAAATTTTTTTAATGTTTGAACAAACTTCTTTCAAAGTATGCTGGTTACCATTATATAATAAACTGTTATTTATAATTCTTTTTATAAAATCAAAAAGAATCTTTTTGGTTAAAATAGTTTTGCCAGATCGTATTTTCTCCTCCAAACTTCTGATATCAATTGAATTTATAAATTGTTCATAAAAACCAAAAATTCTTAGTCTTCTAGTATCAATTGGTTCGAAAATTGAATTCAAAAGTTTATTAGACCGTAGGTTGTCTAAAATTGAAAAAAGTTTTATTTCAAAATTTTCTTGTTGTTGTTTTTCTGAAATTCTGGATGACAAATTGAATTCTATTTCATTTTTTTTTTCAATTCTTGAATGATACAATTTTGATTTCAATAATCTCTGAAATTTTTCAATAAACAATGATCTTTGTAGAATATGACTCAAGTGTGAGAAAAAATGAGAATTTTTTGAACCTATCATACATTCCATTAATTCTATTTCTTCATATTCACGAATATGCCTAAACCATATTGATACGGGATTAGTCAAAATCCGTGAAAACCCTTGTTTTAAGAAAAAAGTTATTGCATAATTATCAGCACAGGTAACTATATATTTAATTTTCATTGAATTTGCGAAATCCTTTAAAAAGGACATCAAATAAGTTCCATAGCCAAACCCCTGTGTTGTTGTACATATTGCGAAAAATATTAATTCAATAAATTGATTAGGTTCAAATATTCTAAAACAACATGAACCAATTACAATTTTTCTTTTCCCTTTAAATTTAATCAAGGTCATAAGAACATGTTTTTTGTCCAAAAGCTGTTTTCGGATATAAAGTCTTGGAATATTAGGAAGTTGAATAGAAAATACAATTTTTAATTTTGTTAAAATTTTTATTGATGCATCAGAACCATCATTAATAGTGAATTTAATTTTAACATCATTTACTGTCTTTTCAGAAAATACCCAACCTTGTCGGAATAGCGTAAATGAATTATCAATTAAATAGTATCTTTTAAAACCCAAATATTTTCCAATATGTTGCATATTTTTTATTCTATTTAAAATAAATACGCAGCCCATTATTTTTATATTTAAATAAATATATAAAAATTGAAAATTTCTAAATAAGAATAATTGATTTGATAAATTTGATTACTTTAATTGGGACTAATATAATATGGGCGATGAAGAAAATGAAGAAACACTAAACATAGAATTATGGAAAATCAAAAATCTAAATAAAGTTTTATCTTCAGTTAAAGGAAACGGGACAAGTATGATTTCACTAATAATACCTCCTGGAGATCAAATTTCTAGGGTTAATAAAATGTTATCAGACGAATATTCAACAGCAATAAACATAAAATCCAGAGTTAATAGACTTTCAGTCATGTCAGCAATTGTATCAGTTCAACAGAGATTAAAAAACTATCATAGGGTACCAGAAAATGGTCTTATTTTATATGGAGGTACGATTTTAGATGAACAAAATAAAGAAAAAAAGTTAACATATGATATAGAACCATTTAAAGCAATAAACACCTCACTTTATTTGTGTGATAATAAATTTCATACTGATATACTATCCTCTTTGCTAGAAAAAGATGAGAAAACTGGTTTTATAATAATTGACGGAAAAGGATTATTGATAGGACAATTAAACGGAAATAGGCGAGAAATTTTGTCAAAATTATCAGTGAATTTACCTAAAAAACACGGTAGAGGAGGTCAATCTGCAGCTCGTTTTGGTAGAATTAGAATAGAAAAACGTAATCATTTTTTAAAGAAAATTGCAGAAATTTCTTCTCAACATTTTATTTCTGAGGGACAGCGACCAACGATCCGAGGTTTAATTATTGGGGGCTCATCTGAATTTAAAAATGAGCTCAACTCTTCCGAATTATTAGACGAACGGTTAAGAGAAAAGATATACCAGGTAATAGATTTATCATATGGTGGAGAAGCTGGTTTTAATCAAGCAATAGAATTTTGTTCGTCTATTCTTTCTAATGTCAAATTCGTAAAAGAAAAAAAACTTTTACAATCATATTTTGATGAAATAACAAAAGATTCGGGAAAATTCATATACGGTGCTTCAGAAACTATTGATATGTTAATTTCGGGGACAATAGAGAAATTAATTTTGTGGGAAAATCTTGATTTATATCGAGTGACCTTAGAAAATTTATTTACAAAAAAAGAACATATAAAAATCCTAGAAAAAAATCAAGTAAACGATGAACTATTCTTAAAAACATTGGAGCATGGAACCGAATCTTTAATAATTAGTAAAGAACTTTTAATCGAATGGGTAGTTGACAACAGAAAAAATTTTGGAGCTAATTTATTTTTTGTTTCTGACAAAACTCCCGAAGGAACACAATTTAAAAAAGGTTTCGGAGGAATCGGAGGGATATTGAGGTATGCTATTAAACTTGACTGTTCATTTGGTGAAATAATTTAATGTTTTAATGGCATTTAATGAAATCCGCTTTGTCGGGGAATCGAACCCCGATCTCCTGCGTGACAGGCAGGCATACTAACCGCTATACTAACAAAGCCTTATCAGTAAATTTTAAATCATTATTCGTTGTGAGCTGTTATCATCCTTAAACAAAGGGTTGTATTTATTTAAATTTTAAAAGCATCTTTTAGTATAAAAATCATTAGAAATTTTCATTCTTTAAAAATTTTAAATAAATAATTTTTCTATCCTTATTATGGGTATATAGCTCAATTGGTAGAGTGTCCGCTTAGCATGCGGAAGGTTTTGGGTTCGATTCCCAATATATCCACCTAAATAGAAAACATATTTCCCGAACGTATTAAGCCAATCAGGAAAATTCTAACAGCCAAAAATTCTTTTTCTAGTATTGTTTTTTCCTTATATAAATTCGAGGTTGTTGTCATCGAGTCTTGAGAAAATATTATAGACTTAAACATTTTTCTAAATATGCCCATAGAATAATATTTAAATAAGAGTTTTAAAAATATTTCTACGTTGGATATTGGTTTAAAAGAATTTAAAATTTCAAAAAACATAAGCATTAAGAAAATTTTGGTTGTTTTTTTTCCAATTATTATTAATGTTTTAGAGACTTTTTTAAAATATTCTTGGGAAGGGAAATTAAAAATTTTTTCAAAATAAATTTTTAATGAGCAATTTTCATTTAATGGGTGAAATTTGTTTTTGATTTTAATCTTTTTAAATCTCAATTCCATATATTCTTCAAATAAAAAAAGAACATATGGGTTTGTAGCATTTTCAAAATTCTGTTTGGTTTTTAATTTGGTAAGTTCATTTATAGGTTTTAATGTTTTTACAGAACTATTTTCTAAAAAAATTGAATTTGTTAGGCTTTCTAGAAAAGTAATAAAGTTAGTCGACAAATTAATCAATGAAATATTTATAATCTTTTCTGATTCAAATAGGGTATCTAATTCTAATTCTCCAATACCATTAATTGTGAATTGAGTTGGATATCCTGGAAAAGTTAAAGAAAAAACATTATTAAAAACTTCTAAATTATACACTTGAGGAACAAAAAAACTTACAACATGTTCTTCGAAATTTATTTTAATTTCTCTTCTACCAGCGTTTATCATATGTTTAAAATATTTATATATTCATCAAAGACTGTGGTGGTTATTATATTTTTTTTAATTTAAGCAGTTTTAAATATTAATTTTTAATTAAAATTTTTTTAAAGGAATAATTAAGATTTTTATATTATAAAAATAAATGCTTGGAACCTTACAAAATTTGTTTTTTAAAAAAGGGGGATATTATCTCACAGAAAATATAATTGTATTATACCCTTCAATTATATTGAGTACATTGAAAGTTTTCAGTACTATTAAAAAATCTTTTATGATTGGGATAGATAGTTTTTATTTTCTTATAGACGGAAGGATTACCAATTCGAAGAAAAGTTTGTTATCTGCATTAAGCAAAATTTATATCCTTTCCAATAAACTAGATAAAAAAAAAAGCCCTTTTTTGTTGATTGCGATAATCAATTTAAAAAATATAACCTTGGAAAATCAGAGTGTATTCGGAAAATTTTTAACAAAAAATTCAGTTTTAATGAAATTTGTTTTTTTTGTTAACAATTTAAAATATTTAAACGAAGTTATTTTATTAAACTCTACAATAATAGATTTGTGCAGATTCGTATTTTACAAAAAAAAATACTCACCAACTAATAAATTAATATCAGAAAAAATAAATAATTATGTTAAAAGAAAAAAAATAGATGTTTTTTATTTAAAAAAAAATAAAATTTTAAATATTAATAATTCAATATTTAGATTTGATAAAAATTTTATCAAAATTCAAGGTATTCTTGTTAAAATGGGGAAAAGATTTGCCAATGAAATTTTTTATTTGTTTTTAAATAGAGATATGTCTCATAAATATAAAAAAATTAAAACTGATGTTACAAATTTATTTTTGAAAAATATAAGTAGTTATAATAATCAACATTACTTTTATAAAATTCTTTCGTTTAGATTTGGACAAAAAAAAATCATCTAAATAATCTGAATAATCAAAACTCTTCATTTTTTTATTATCATTTATTTAAATCTTATAAAATTTTTTCAGAAATATTTATTTGATAGGAATGATGTTACCAATTGATTCTATTTTAGATCATATAAATGCCATGTTATTATCCAGTAACGTCATGATTTTAACTGGAGAAACGGGCTCAGGAAAAACACTAAGAATTCCTCAGATAGCTCATTTTCTTAGTCTTTCAAGCATAAAAAAAGTTTTGTGTACGGAACCGAGAAGAATTGCAGTTTGCAATTCTGCAATTGAAATTTCAAAACAAATAGGTAGTAAAGTAGGGTCAATTGTTGGTTATTCTGTTCGATTTGAAGAATATTTAAGTTCTAAAACTAAAATTAAGTTTATTACTGAAGGTATTTTAATAAAAGAATGGTTTTTAGATCCTTGTTTAAAAAACTATTCAACTTTAATCATAGACGAAGCACATGAAAGATCTTTTAATACAGACACTATACTATCTTTAATAAGAAATCAGATGGAGTTTAGATTAGAGTTAAAAATAATTTTAATGAGTGCTACGATTGATTCTAAAAAATTTTCAAACTTTCTATTCGATTGTCCAGTGTTATGCATACCAGGTAGATGTTTTTCTATCGTATCCTTTTTCTCAAAACTAACATCTGAAAAAACTATATTAAATATAATTAAAACAACTTTTGAAGTCTTAGATGTTACACACAAAGGAGATGTTTTACTTTTTCTTAAAGGAAGAACGGATATAGATAAAATCGGGCATATTTTATTTTCCATAAAAAGTTTTCTTGCTGTATATGATAATTATGAAATTTTTCCTATTTTTTCAGAATTTTCAACCAATGATCAGCTTAATATGGTCAAAGATTTTTCGAAAAAAAGAAAAATAATTTTAGCTACCAACATTGCCGAAGCGAGCATAACAATCCCAAATGTTAATTTCGTAATTGACACTGGTTTATCAAAATTTAACTATTTTGACATGAGATTAAATCAAGAAATGTTAACAACTTTTCCAATTAATTATTTAAGTTCAGTACAAAGATCAGGAAGAACTGGGAGAACTCATAGTGGACGGTGCTTTAGATTATATTCAAAATGGAGTTTAAAGAATGAACTTGGAAAGAATATACCACCAGAAATTCAACGAATAGACCTTTGTGCTACCCTCCTATTTTTTAAAAGTTTTGGTTTAAAACAGTTTATTTGTCTTACATGGTTAGATGATCCACCTAGATGCTTGTTAGCTATTGCTCTAAAAACTCTTTATTTGGTGGGAGCAATTAGTAAAGACAACAATTTAACAATTCTTGGTAGAAAATTGGTGGAATTACCTCTTAAACCAATGTTAGGAAAAAGTTTGATTTTAAGTATTACATTTAATTGTAAGGATGAACTCTTATATTTATCTTGTATACTATCAATTCCGTTTTCAAAATTAAAATTTAATTTATTGGAATATTTTTCCAAAACTCAAAACTCAATATTAGGTGACCATGGTGTTTACTCTGAGCTTTTTAAACAATGGAAATCTTCTGGATATTCCTATCAATGGTGTGAAAGAAACGGATTGAATTTTATTAACTTTCAAGTTGCAAAGAACATAGAATCACAATTGAAATCTTTAATCGAAAAATTAAATATTATTAAAATTTTTTCAAAAAAAAAAGAAACTGAAAAAGCATTACTTTCAGGATTTTTTCTAAATACAGCTAGATTATTAAAAAATGGTCTGTATATACCAATATTTTCTAGACACTATTTGAGCTTAAAAATCTATCAAGAATGTAGTTTAAATAGTTATCATTATAAGGCATATTTTATTTTATATGATCATCTACAATTAAACTTAAAACCTTTTATGAGAATAGTAACAGCAGTTAAATTTGAGTATTTAAAAGAATTATTATTATCTTTATTAAATAAATAAATACCTATACATAAAAGTTTATACATACTTATACAGAAAAATATCCATTTGAAAATGAAGCGTCGATTTTCAGTTACAATGAAAAGACATGATCTACTTTGTCTAGAATTTGACGCAATCGGAAACTGTTTTTTGAGGCGTTTAAGTAGAAGTGAACTTTTAAAAGAAGCAGGTGAATCGCTTCAGGAAGATTTTTCGAAATTACAAATCGTATATTCAGATTTATCATTTCAAAAAAATATATCTAATTTCCCTTTGAATTCTCTAAACGATAGAGATAGAAGAGGTTTATTAAAGTTTTTTAGGGGATCTCTTCAAAGTAGAGATATAAGACAAGTTGATCCGGCATTTAGTGCAAGACCGGCTTTGTGGGTACGAAATAATGCAATCCTTTTATCTTTGGAACAAATCAGGGCAGTAATTTTATACAACAAATTATTCTTATTTGACCCAGATAATCCAAAGGTAAAAAGAGCTGGTAAAATTATATCAGAGAGATTAGAAAAAACAATAAGTGGAGATATTGATGTAAATAGTATGCCTTATGAATTCAGAGCCTTAGAAGGAATATTAGTAAATGTTTGTTTAAGTCTGGAAAAAGATTTTTCCTCTCTTGAACCAACCATACTTGAAAATTTAGATGATCTCCCAACAAAATTGACAAGTAGACAACTTGAAGAGTTAAGATCATTCAAACAGCGATTGTGTCAATTTTCAGCAAGATCTCAGGAAGTTCAAAGGGTAATACAAGAAATTCTTGAAGAGGATGAAAATATGATCAACATGTATCTTACAGAAAAAAATTCATTTCCTAAACACAGAAGAAATCTTGTTGAGCATGAGGAAATAGAAATACTTTCGGAAAGTTATTTACAAATAATTGATCATCTAACAAACCGTGCGGAACTGTTGGACAATGCGATTGATGATACTGAAGATTTGATTACAATTCGCTTGGACACAATTAGAAATAGAATTTTGTTTGTAGAATTAACATTAAACATTTTAGCCCTTGCTTTCGCTGCAGGAGGTTTAGTCGCAGGGATTTTTGGGATGAATTTAGGGATTCCAATTTTTAAAGAAGAAAATGGATCTAGTATTTATTTTTTTGTATGTGTATTCATAATTTTAGCCTCAATTATGTCGCTGTATTGGTGGCTTTTCAAATGGTGTAAAGAAAAGGGTTTATATAGTTCTTGAAAAATTAACTTAAAAACTTTCCACAAACAAACTATTAATTTAATTAATTAACTTACATTTATTATAATGGAAAATAGATGTAGATTGGAAATATACAAACATAGAAATAATTTTGGGAACAATTACCAACAAAGACAAAAATTACTTTTTTTTTTTTATAACAAGCTTGAGTTACTAATTTTTGCTTTTCTGAATAAAATAAAGTCGATGAAAATTTTTTTTTTGGATGATTCGAAAAATAATGTTGGAATTTGGAAAAAATTTACAGCTTTTCCGCAAATGATTATAAATTTTGAAACCATAGAATACAATCTTTCTTCTATTAATTTAAATTCTACAAAATCAGAATCACCAAAGCACCGAAAATATATTTCAACTTTATTAGAATTTATATCACAAATTACAATGGAAATTTTGAGAGTATTCAACTTATCTTTTGCACTCACTAAAAAAAATTCTGTTGGGGAGAAAATCAAAATTTCACAACTTTTAAATCAATTCAATAAAGTTGTATTTGTTATTCAAATTTTAAAAAGAGTTTTAGATCAAAAAAAAACAATATCCTTCTTTTTAATGGATATTATTGAATATTCTGAATTTATTAGAATATTTTCAGACAAAAATATTATTAACTTGTTAAAAGTATCACCTCAAATCAATTTAACTAAACTTAATAAGTTATACAAAAACAAAATTGAAATTCACAGTACTAAGAAAGAAATAGACAATCTATTTATATTAAATTTAAAAGATCTTAAAATAAACAAATATGAAAACTTCTTATACTTACTAAATATAAATTTATTTTTAATCAATTATTCTTTAGAAACTAAAAATCATTTGAATTTTTATCAAAGCCAGAGAACAATAAAATTGAAAATTAGGCAAAAAACAAAAGAATTATTCAAATTTTTAAAAAAGGAAATGTATTTTTGCTCAATTGAAATAACTAAAAAAAATTTTGGAAATAGTTGTCGGATACAAGTATTAAAAAGTTTCGAGTATGTAATTTTAGAAATTTGTAGAAAACCCTCATTTTGTTTACATGATTTTGATTTTTTAAGAAGATTTTTATCTTTTTTTAAACTCATTAATTTTTTTTCTTCAGATTTTAATTTTATAGGAAAAAGCTGTTTTATTGCGAACCAAAGTTTTTTGATAGACACTTTTAGTAAATTAAATATATTAAAAAGAACTGGATTAGATAAAATTTCCCGAAAAAAAGAAGATCGCAGACGTGTGATTTTTGAAATAACAAAAGGATTAATTCTTTCAAATAATTTAAAAAAATTTAATGGTTTTGTTTATTATCTATTTACCTTTAAATCATTTAAACTTGCCTTAGAAAATTGCTGGAGAATTCAATTAACTGGAAGGTATTTAGATTTTTTTGGATTGGATTTAAATCATAGTTTGAAATTCATTTCCAAAATTATAAAATTTATTTTCATATTTTTTAATAAAATAACTGTGAAAATATCTAAAGAAGTTCTGAATAAATCTAATAATCAAAACTCGAATAGTTTTAATATTTATTTTGAAAAATTTTTTCTAAAATGGTACAAGTTTTCAGGTTTTAATTCTTTAGTTGTCTCTAAACAAATAAATAGGGTAATAGCTTTAGGAAATATTTACCTAATCACCATTGTACGAATTAAAAAAATAATTAAAAACCAAATTTTTTCTGAGGAAAATGATAGTGGGTTTAGATATGCCATTAAAAAAAAAAAATTATTTAAAATATTTCACAAAAAAATTAAAATTTTACTGGTGAATTTAAATAATTCAATAAAATTTATTAAAACATATTAATTAATATCTTTTTTCCATAATATAGATTGTATTTTTACACTGTATATTGAATGTTCTAGGAAAGATTTTTTTTTTAAGATATTAGGCTAATAAGTTTTCTAAATGTTTGATGTTTAAAATCCATTCTCCTATTAATTTCAAAGTTCCTTTTAAAATAAAGAAATTTAGTTTGGATATAGTTGAAAATTTTAAATTTTCAAAGATCGATAACACTAATTTGTACACAAAAATTTGTTTTTTTTTCATATGGTTCCAACATATCAATGATTTGAGTATAAAATTCAAGTTGTGTATGTGTGAAAATTTTATGGTTTTTGAAAAGAGTATACTTATATATTTAGAATTTTTTTTAAATGAAAATTCTAGAAAATCCATCAACATGAATGTATTTTTAGTAAAAATTAATCTATTAAAAATATGACAAAATCCAAATTGCTTCTTTTCTTTCTTTCTTATTTTTAATGATTTTTTTAAAAATAAAATCCTCGAAAATTTTTTATTTTGTTTTTTAGAATTTTCAAATGTAATATCTCGTAAAATAGTTAATTGACCACCATTGCATCCAGTTATTATTTGTTCATCATCTGAAATTGCACACCCCCAAACAGGTTTACAGTGATTACCAAAGATTCTAAACCTTAACAAATCATAAATTGATATAATTTTTATTGTTCCGTCTTCATAACTGGCAACTAAAATAGACCCTTTTGTATTAAAATCAAAAGCTAAAACAGAAGGTCCATCTCCCTTAATTAATTTAGAAGGGCTATTCTCTGCGATATTAAAAAAAATAATAGAGCCTTTCTGGGTTCCAGAAACTAAAATTTTTCCTTTTGGGCAAAATTTTATACAACATAGTTTTTTTTCAATTGATTCTAATTTATTGATTGGTTTTTCATTTTTAAGCTCCAAGAGATATATCCCATTTTTTTTCGTCAAGGCAGCAATAATTTTGCCATCTATTGAAATTGAAATTGAAATGATTATGTTCTGTATTATTTTTTGGTTCCAAAAAAGTTTTAAAAAAGTCTTTGTATAACTAATAAATATTAGATTCCATGTTTTTATTTTTCCACTTTCAGATCCACAGATTAATTGGTGTCTTAAATAAATTTCCTTTTTTATAAAAAAATCAATTGTTATTTTATAAGAAAAATGGATTTTTTCTAATGAAATCAGGAAAGGTAAACTTAAAATTAAAATTTCATTAAAATTACTAAGGATCAAAAGTATTTTTCCTTTTATTATAATTTCATTAGGTTTCATATCTTCATCATAAAAGGTACCTATAAGTCTAAAACTATCTCCATTAAAAATTTTAATGGAATTAGAATCATTTCCAATCATTATAGAATTTTTCCTCCCAAAAAATCTAATTGCATTAATTTTGTTATTTTTTGTTATAAAAGTATTGGATGTTACTAAGAACTTAATTTTTTCGTCAAGAGGTTTTATCTCAATACAATAAGATTTTGTCGAAAATATTAATAGAAATGCACATTGACTATTAGATTCATAAAATTGATTATTAAATTTCAAAAGTTTTTCCTGATTACTTTTTTTCTCAAAATGGTAGATTTTGGTGGATTTTAATAAAAAATTTTTAAATTCTAACTGCATTAAGAATTTTTCCCCCATTATAACTAATTTGTTGTTTTCGATTAATAAAATTTTTTTGATTAATACTGAAATGGGTAATATTTTTAAAATTTTTCCATGACATGTACATGAAATATTAAGGGTATTATTCTCAAGTGAAAAAACTGAATCTTTTTTTATGATATATATTAGACTACTTTTAAAATACCTGAGTTTTTTATTAATTAAATTATAATTTAGAAGAAATTCTTTATCCACAAGACCAAAAAATTCTAAATTTGATGATATTCCAATTCCTGGATTTATGTTGAAAATAGGATTTTCCATTTTCAAAATAGAAAATATTTCACCGTTAAAGTTTAAAAACAAAATTTTACCATTTGAAAAAGAAAGAAAAATACGATCTTCATCGTTATTAAAACACGAAGAGATTAAGTTAATTGATTTTTGTGACTCACATGAAAATTCTAATCTTTTAGTAAAAAAAAAATTTTGACATTTTTTTGAAAAATTCATATTTTTTTTTAATAATCTAAATATGATTATGATTTTTTGTTTTATGACGAACGAAAATTTTGACCCAGAATTAGAAATCTGCATTACACTAATCATACTCGAATCGTTCCTGACGATACAACAAAGAGCGAATGTTTTTAAGTATTTTAAAAAGATTACAATTCTATTCAATCTTATGGTTGCAAAAATAAAAAAATGATTGGAAAAGATAAATTTTTTCCAAATGGAATTTAAATGAACCTTAGATACATTAAGAAATTCTGTTATTACCCTATAATTTGATTTTGTTTGAGTAGGAAAAGATTCAAGAGTTAAAATAGGCATTTTAATTTTAATATACAAAAGCTGAGGCTTCTACAATTATTCAAACTGTGTATTTAAATTAATTTAAAAAAAATTCTGGGCTAGGAATGATGACTCTTAATGGGCGGACTTAGAATTTAAAACGTGCTGATAATACATCTTTATTTATTCTGATCTCATTTAAATTTATTTAGAGGTAAGCGTAAAAATTTTTATTATTATAAAAATTAACATATTCTTTTTCATTTAAATTTTTAGTTTGAATAAGTATACCCCTTGGATCTACTAAGAAAAAATGTGATAATTTCTTTTCGATAAAATACAAAAAATGATTTGATTTTAATTTCAATTTCAATTTAAGCATTTTCATAACTATTGCTTCAGTAATATAAATATGATCATAGGATAATTTTTCGAGTTTATCCATAGTTATATTAGATTCAGTAGAATTATCAGGTATGTTATTTTTTATTAAATGATAATTCAAAATAACATCTGTACCCAACGAATAAAACTTTTCAATTAATAGAAAAACTTTATTTTTTATGTTGTAGAAGATATTTTCAATTACTTTATCAGTTTTAATTTGTTTTACAGTAAAAATTTCTGAAAGAAAATTAAATTCAGAATAGAAAATAAAACTACATCTGTTAAATGATAGTATAAATATTACTTCGTTATATTTAAGTTGAACAAAGTATATTGTATGTTTAGAACAATAAATTACAGAACCTTGAATTAAAATTCGAATTATCTCAAAATTCCAAATAATTAGTTTTTTTCTTAAATTTTCAACAAAATAATGTCTTGAATATACACGTACGATCCTAAATATCTTAATTGGTAAGTATTGGAATTCTTTTTTAATTCTATCAAGAATTTTAAAATCTATTGTTTTGATTCCTGTTTCTAAATTAAAATAAGAACATATATCACGAATAAATTCTACATTTTTTGTAATCAAATGAGAGTTTTTTAACCATAAAGTAGAAGGCTTTGTAAAATTCCAAAATCTGTATCTGGAATAACATGCTAGATATCCATTAAGTTCTTCATAGATTCTAAACACTTTATTTTTATATCGTTGCCTAATCAAATTGTCTTTAGAAATTGATAAATGTGTAAAGATATTTTTACAAAATTCAATCGAATCTTTTTTTGTGTCATTTAAAAAACCATTTTTACTTTTTAAAATGAAGATTTTACTAAGAAGGAAAAAAATTTCTTCGATTACAATTGTTTTTTTATGAAAGATATAACATTTTAAAATTGCTAGAATTGTGAGATAAAAAATATAATAGAGAATTGAACATAGCTTTAGGTGGGTAATAAGTCGAAAAAAGGAATGTATCCCAATGTAAAAACGAATATTGGATGATATTAGGTTAAAATCAGTTTTAAATGAAAGTAAATCATAGGAAGAATATAAATATTTCTGAATATATAGACTTATATTATTCTCATTTGCTAAAATCATCCTATTCTTTGTATTTTCAGTGAGCAATGATAAAAAGAAAACATTTTCTTTATATTTAAAATTACTTAAAAATTTGAAAAAAGAAAAAAACTTACAAAAATAAACATTGAAATTTTCGTTTAAATTTACACACATATTAAAACTATTTTCGTATTTTAAAAATCCAATCTTATATTTATAATTGTTGATTAAAGAAAAATAGGTAATTATATAAAATAAATCTTGGTTAATAGTTTTACTTGAAATATAAATAAAATTTTCTAAATAATTTTCAAATAAACTGTGCAATACTTCCGAGAAGTTTCCGTTATTAAATGAAAGAAAAAAAGGCTTAATAAATATAAATTCAGACATTCTTTTATTAAAAGAACAATTTAAAGAACTGATATAAGTGGTAAAGCATTTTTCACTATTTTCATTTAAAATTTTTTTATTTTTTATTTGAATTAAAATTTTTATGTCAATGAAAATAAAAAACTTGAAGAATTTTTTAAAAATTTTTTTTTTTAAAAATTTTTTTTTTTTATCTATGAATTTTTTTAAAAATAATAAAAACGTTTTTATTTTTATATATCCGTTCATCACTAAAAAAACTTCAATCAAACACGCTGAAAATTGTTCGATTTCTTTAAAATAAAATTTTTCATCCTTTAATAGCACAATAGATTTTCTTTTAGAAATAATTGTCCAAATATAGATTATAATAATAAAAGGACTTAGAAAATTTAATAGAAACGATGTAGAAGCTTGTTCAACTAATGAATTAAATCTAAAATCTAAGATTTTTGATGAGGAAAAATTTTCTAACCATCGATAAATAATTTTTTCTCGTAATTGGGTATATACATTATCGCAAAAATTTTTAATTAAAATTTTTCTGATTAAAATTACCTTTCTGGTGGTATTTAATTTTAAAATTCCAATTAAAAATAAAAAATGATTATGAATTATTCGAATCAAAAATAGTTCACACCTCTTTAATTCCATAAATATTAAATTAGTATTTTCTCGATAAAAGTTTTTTTCTGTCAAATTTTTAATCACTTTTGAAAGAGAAGAGGGGTAAAGTTTAAATAAAAAACTATCCGTCTTTGATATCTTCTCAATAACATGTAAAATAAAAATTTTTTTCTGTGCAAATATAAACCATACTTGTATCCCTAAATTTATCTGATTTGTCATGCTATTATATTCAAATTTATATATTTAGAAAATTTTTATTTTATAAAAGTTACAATTTAAATTTGGTTGGAATTATATTGTAAGCCTTTTGTTGAATCTTGTTGCTCTAAAATTTGTAAGTCTTTCTTTTACAAAATTCCTGAATTTTAAGTTGTGTAAAGGAAAGTTTTTATTAGTTCCGTGAAATTGCTTAATTTTTGTTCTAATACATTCATTTTTATTAAGTTCCTCTGTTCTTAGCACAACGATTGAACTCCATTTGACCTTATAGCTTCCTGCCATTTCAAGATACATCTGCTCAATAGCTCCGATTCCAGAGACATCTCGGTATTCTTTGTACATGTTTATTGGACCGTTTTTTGATTCATATTTTATCCATACACCAAAATTTCGAATAAAATTAGTTTTTAAAGGCCGAATATTTTTGAGTGAAACTATTTCTCCCATTGATTTCTTAATTTTTCTGGTCTTTTTTAAAAAATACCAAAATCTAGATTTAGCTACAATATTGGTCGGGGCATATATTTTCATAAAAAAAAGTTCAGGTTCTTTTTTTTGGTCATTTGGCCATTCTCTTCCAATTATATAATACTGATTTAACCACACCTATTTTTATTAGTGGAAATTTAAAGATACTTTCAATTCACATAAACAACTTACCATTTATCTTATTTTAATTTAAATTAAATATTTTTAATTTAAAAAAGTACTATAATATATATATCCAATTCTATAAATAATAAAAACATTTGAATATTTCAAAAATGATTAATAAAATCTTGAGAGATACGATTAGTAAAAGAAAAAAAGATAAATATGTAAAAAATATAGGAATGGGAATTGTAGCACCTAAAGAGGCCATTAAAGGAGGTTACAGTGATAATAAATGTCCTTTCAAGGGGAAAATTTCGATAAGAGGGCGAGTTTTAAGAGGCACAGTTATCTCTACCAAAATGAATCGGACTCTAATTATAAGGCGAGACTATCTTCATTGGATTAAAAAATATAAGAGGTTTGAAAAACGTCACAAGAACATCGCATGTCACTGTTCTCCTTGTTTTAGGGTTAAAGAAGGTGACATAGTGACAATTGGTCAATGTCGACCATTATCAAAAACGGTCAGATTTAACGTAATTAGAATTGATAGACAAACTTCCAAATTAGCTAAAAAAGTAGAAATTTCATAGTTAAATTTAAATGAAAATACTTATTTTTTCTAATTTTTAATAATTTAATTAATTTAAATTTTGAAATTAAAAATATAAATGAATTTTAAAACTATTTTGAAAAGGAAAATTTTTCCCAAATTTGATTTAAAGGAAGGGAAAAAAGGGATAATATTTGTTAAAGACATATTTCCTTTTACTACAATTTCGAGTCTTTTAAATTTTTTTAGAAATTTTGGAAAACTTAAAAGAATATTTTTTCTCAAAAAAGAAAAACAGCCTTTATCCAATAAAAAAAAAGGTAGATTAACAATTATGTGTTTTGTCGAATTTCTAAAAAAAATTAGTGCGAAAAGATTATCTGTTGTATTTAGATCTTTAATGGATTTACCGTTTAAAGAAGTGTTTTATTTAAAGAACACGAATTGGTATAAACTAATTAGATTTTTAACCTGATTTTTTTTTTAGCTAAATTTAGGCTTAAGGAAATCTTAAATTAATTGCTCATTTTAATAAGTGAAAAAAAAATGAGTTTCGAAAAATATAGTTAAGGCCTTATTTTTGATCCAAACAATACTTTAGAAAAAAAAATAATTCCATAAAAATGAAAGATTTATCTAATCAAATTTATTTAAATAATGTAAATGAGGATTCCAAATAAAATTGCTTTGTTTTTAAAAGACAATGAAATATGGATTTTTGGTTCTAGGACCTGCTGGAAGCGGGAAAACCACTTGTTGTATAGAGATTTTTAAGATAAGATGTTTTAATAAAGAACGTTTTAAAATCATAAATTTAGACCCTTCTAATAATTATTGGAAAGATTTTGATATTATTGATATTAGAAAATTGATAAAACTAGAAGATGTGATTAGAGAATTTTCATTGGGACCTAATGGGGGTTTAATTTTTTGTATTGAATATTTGATAGACAATATGAATTGGTTGGAGGAACAAATTAATTTATCAAATGAGAATATACTTTTTTTTGATTTACCAGGACAAATTGAATTATTTAGTCATCAAACTATGATAAGAGATCTAGTATCTCATCTAAACTGCGTTTGTAATATTTCTATGACAGTTTTGTATTTTTTAGATTCCCAATTTTTGGGAGATACATCTAAATTTATTGGAGGATCGTTAACAGGTCTATGCTGTATGTTATCGACTGAGTGTAGTCACCGTAATTTTCTAACAAAGATTGATTTAATAAAAAATTTACCATTGAAAATCCTAGATCGATATAATTTTCCATCCATGGGACATTTAAATCGTGATTTAAACTATAATTCAAATCGAGGATTTAGGAAATTAAATAAATCGATCCTTCAATTACTTGAAGATTTTTCCATGTTATACTATGAATCTATGGACTCGACTTCTATAGAAAGTTTGGGAGAATTTTTGAAATCTATTTTAACTTTTTATGAATGAACTACCTCAAATGAAGGATTACATGGTTTATTTTCTATTTCCATTAATGTTCTGTATTCAGTTGTTTTCTAATTAAAATTAATTCAACAATTCGAAAAGCACTTTGAATACCTAATAAATGGATTTCTTCCTTAAATTTTCTTTCGCGTTCTTCTGAAATTGATACAAAGTTTTCCAAAGTCTGCATTCGCTGAATCCGCCTCTGTCTCGACTCCTCTGCAGTTCTTCGATTTTTTAAAACTCTCGCAACACGTCTTTCTTCTTCTGACGTGAATTTTCTGCGTTTTCTTCTCGTTGTATTCAAATCATTAAAAGGTGTTGTTAAAAAAGTATTTAGCTCATAACTGGAGTTTATATTTTTTATACAGTTCTCTAACAACTGTTGATTATACGAAAAATTTATTGGTATTAAATTACTTGTTAGTAAGTTTAAATTTTCACAATCTTCACCTATCTCAGCTATTCCAATAGCATTATTATAATTGATAAGTCTCAAATATTTATATTCTCGGTAAATATTGATATCTCCTTCAACATGAAAAAAATTTTCATCAAAAAAAAAATCCGAATTTTTTTTTTGTAATATACAAAAATTCTTTTCAAATACAAGACAATTAATATTACCCATTATTATACCAATTAATTAAAAATATTTTGTATTTTAATTATTTAAAAAATAATCGAATAAATTATTTAATAATTATTTTTTTTTAAAAATTCTGAAGAATAGATTTATCGAAATATTAAATTTTAAACAAAATATATTAAGTAAAATGGTAAACGAAACAATTGTTCCAGTGGATTCAATAATTTTTAAGTTAATTAAAGGTAATAAAACGAAAAATAAAATATTAACGGAGGAAGAAATAAAATTTTTGTGCATAAATTGTAGAAAAATTCTGGGAAATCAAGATACTTTATTAAATCTTTCATCACCAATTAAGGTCTGTGGAGATATACATGGTCAGTTTTATGACCTTATCAGGTTATTCGGGTTTGGTGGATATCCACCCACATCAAACTATTTATTCCTTGGAGATTACGTGGATAGAGGTAAACAATCTATTGAAACTATTTCTCTACTTTTCGCTCTAAAAATAAAATATCCTGAAAATATTTTTATTTTGCGAGGTAATCACGAATCTTCTAAAATAAATAGAATCTATGG
>Ga0335398_10003693_pt1 | contig 22064 bp, 19 predicted proteins | sample BON03_FD_205742 | JGI IMG/M metagenome (GOLD analysis project Ga0335398, IMG submission 205742) | Freshwater microbial communities from Lake Bonney liftoff mats and glacier meltwater in Antarctica - BON-03 (spades assembly) (version 2) | ecosystem: Environmental > Aquatic > Freshwater > Ice >... | reverse complement strand
TTGATCGCCCTTCAAGTGAAAGGTGACTAACGGGTGAAAGCTCGGTCATGCCGAATCCTTGAACAACAATGCAATTAATGCGTGCGGCTGCTTCTTCACTGAGTTCAGCGCCGAGTGGCGCCGCGCCCGAGAACACTTGCTTCAAACTGCTGAGGTCGTACTTATCAACGAGTGGATGCTTGGCGAGCGCAAGCACAATTGGTGGGACAACAAAGAAGCGAGTGATCTTGCGTTCTTGGATAATCGACAGCGATTGCTCCAAATCAAAACGTGGAACCGTCACGATCGTTGCTCCACGTGAGAGGAATTCATTGAGGAGCACCTGCATGCCATAAATATGAAAAAATGGAAGAACCGCAAGGACTATTTCACCGTCTTCAACTTCAAGGGCGTCTTCCACCTGCATCAAGTTTGCAACAAGATTGTGATGGGTGAGCATGACACCTTTGGGAAAACCGGTTGTTCCCGAAGAGTAAGGCAGAACAACAACCTGCTCCATTGGGTCAATATCCACCTGCGCAATTGGATTGCCGAATAGCGCGGTGAAAGGCGTTGTGCCCTCGGGTGCATCGCCAATTATGACGATCTCGGAGACCGCTGTTCCCTCGATCGCCAACTGTGAGGTTTCCAAAAACATTCCGATTGTTACGAGCAGTTTTGACTCTGAATCATTAATTTGGAACTTGATTTCATCCGCTGTGTACGTCGGGTTGATGGTGCTCACAGCTACCCCGGCAACAGCGGCGCCATGAAAAACAATCGCGAACTCCGGAATGTTCGGCGACATCAACGCGATTGTGTCTCCTTTGCCCAGACCCTTTGCTGCGAGACCGCCGGCGAATGAGTGGATCATCCCTTTGAGTTGCCCATATGTATAGGTGCGTCCGGTTGGACCGTCAATTAAAGCATCCCGGTCGGGGACCCGATCCGCTTCGCGCAAAATGAACTCGGTGATCGAGATATTGGGAATCTCAACGTCGGGTAGCAGGCTTTTAAAGACGATCACGGTGACTCCTCGGCAGGTTTTGGTATTCATTTCGATGATCGGGTGAGGGGAGTGTGTCAGATTCCACCGCTTTTTAGGGATAAAAATGAAAAAATATTGGGTTAGATCGGGATCTCTGCTTGCAAAAGTTGCCACGAGGGGGGATCATTGTTACCGGCGGGTAACTTAGCCCCAATTTCAGCACACGGGAGTGGTAATGACACATTACAAGAGCAATCAGCGCGACCTGGAGTTCAACCTCTTTGAAGTCTTCGGCGCCGGCGAGCGCATGGGCAAAGGCCCGTACGCGGAAATGGATGTTGACACCGCTCACGCCGTTCTGGACGAAGTGAATCGTCTGGCGACGGGGATTCTTTCCGACTCGTTCGTTTCCTCGGACCGGGTCCCACCCGTGTACGACCCGGCGACCAAAACCGTCACCATGCCCGAAGACTTCAAGAAAAGCTACAAGGCGCTCATGGACGCCGAATGGTGGCGCCTTGATCTCCCCGAGCACCTCGGTGGCAGCGGTGCGCCCCCTTCACTCCGCTGGGCCGCCGCGGAGTTGCTACTCGGCGCCAACCCCGGTGCATTCCTGTTCATGTCCGGCCCCGGTTTCGCCGCAATCCTTGATGCCCTCGGTAATGAGGATCAGAAGCGCTGGGGCGAACTGATGATTGAAAAGCGTTGGGGCGCCACCATGGTTTTGACCGAGCCGGATGCCGGTTCTGATGTTGGCGTAGGTCGCACCAAGGCCATCGAGCAAGCCGACGGCTCCTGGCACATCGAAGGCGTAAAGCGTTTCATCACGAGCGGTGAGCACGACATGGCCGACAACATTGTTCACCTGGTACTCGCCCGCCCAGAAGGCGCCGGGCCGGGCACGAAGGGGCTTTCACTGTTCGTTGTTCCTAAATTCCACGTTGATCTGGCAACCGGTGAACTCGGTGAGCGAAACGGAGTTTATGCAACCAACGTTGAAAAGAAGATGGGCCTGAAGGTTTCCACCACGTGCGAAATGACTTTCGGTGAGAACGAACCGGCTGTTGGTTGGCTCGTTGGTGACGTTCACAACGGTATTGCGCAGATGTTTAAGGTGATCGAGTACGCCCGCATGATGGTCGGCACGAAAGCCATTGCCACTCTGTCAACGGGTTACCTCAACGCATTGGACTACGCAAAGACACGAGTCCAAGGTGCTGACCTAACTCAGATGACGGACAAGACCGCACCACGCGTCGTTATTACGAATCACCCCGATGTTCGCCGTTCGCTCATGTTGCAGAAGTCGTACTCGGAAGGCATGCGGGCACTGGTGCTCTACACCGCCTACTGGCAAGACCTCATTGAAATGGGTGAGGCAGGAGATACCACGGTCGATTTAGAGATGGCACTTCGCATCAACGACCTACTCCTTCCCATCGTTAAAGGCGTTGGTTCCGAACGCTCATATGAAATGCTCGCGGTTGGGTTGCAAACCTACGGCGGTTCGGGTTACCTCCAGGATTACCCACTCGAGCAGTACATTCGTGATGCAAAGATCGACACCCTCTACGAAGGAACGACCGCGATTCAAGGTCTAGACTTTTTCTTCCGCAAAATGGTGAAGGACCAGTTCAAGTCAATTAGTTTCCTGGCCCAAGAAATCACCCAGACTGTCAAGGGTGACGAAGGTTCGGGTCAGCTCTCTGTTGAGCGCGAACTTCTCGGACAAGCATTGGAAAACGTTCAAGCAATTTTGGGTGTCATGGGTCAATGGGCGATGGCTTCCCAGACGGATATCAATGAGATCTACAAGGTCGGTCTGAACTCAACCCGCTTACTCATGGCTTCCGGTGACCTCATGATTAGTTGGCTACTGATTCGTCAAGCCGAAGTCGCGTTGGCCGCCCTTGCCGCCGGTCCCAGTGATCGCGATAAGGACTTTTACACGGGCAAGGTGGAAAGCGCTCGCTGGTTCGCCCGCAACCGCCTTCCACTACTCGCGGCGGAGCGTGGGATCGCCGAAGCAACGACCGGTGACATCATGGAAATTCCTGAAGCTGCCTTCTAGAAAACCTCGAATCCGCGCACCTTGGGTTGGTCCAAAGTGCGCGGATTCGTCTTTTATCAAACAGAGGTACCCTCAGAGAGTGTCTCAAGTGGTTTCCTTCCTCGTTGGACTACTCCTGATCTCGGTGAGTTTCATTGGCGGTGCCATCCCGGCCTCGGCGCATGCGGACCTGACCGGCACCAGCCCGGTTGACGGCGCAGTTCTGGAAAGCGAGCCCGAGTCACTCACGCTGAGTTTCAATTCCCGCATTCTTGACGGAATGGCTGAAATCGCAGTGACCAACTCCCTCGACGAACTCGTCACCGGTGTGGTTGCCGAGAGCGCGTCGACCACGGTCACAGCGTTGTGGCCGGCCGACCTCCCCGGTGACACCTACGTCGTTGCCTATCGAATTGTTTCCGAAGATGGACACCCAATCACCGGCACATTTAGTTTCAGTTACCCCGATTCACAAACGGTGACGGCCGAATCAGACGTCACCACGGTGGATATTCCCACCGTTGAACCCGACCAAACTGCGCTGGAGCAATCGGTTGCCGAATCGGCAAATAATGCGTCGACCTCCTCAGATTCACCTTCTGCCACGCGATCTTTGCTGGTTTGGGCTCTCGGTTTCCTCGCCCTGGTAGCGGTTGCCGCAGGTTTATTCCGTTGGCGAAGGCGCTCGACGTGACAACAACCTTAAGCCAAGCAACGCAGATCGTTCCCAGATCGCGATTCCTCATTTTTAGTTCACTTGTGATTGCCGTTGCAATTGCAGCGACGGCCATCGGCTTGATATTGACAGGTGGTGCTTACGAAATTGCACCAGTAGGGATCACCGACACCGGCCCTTTGATTAGCTGGGGTGTCGCGGTGCTTCGAATCCTCACCGACATTGCCGGGATCCTCACCATCGGCTTTTTGATCTCCGCCGCGTTCCTCGATCCTTCCGGTAAAGACGGGGTTCTTTCGGCTGCCGGACGTAAAGACGTCATTCGTGGTTCGTGGAGCGCCGCCGTCTGGGCTGCTTTGGCTCTCATCCAGACCGTTTTTTTATTGGCCTATGTTCTGGGAGTCTCACTCGCAGAAGCAATCACGCCAAACGTAGTCAGCACGTATGCGACCGATGTTCCCGCAACGCGAGCCTTATTAGTGACGTTTTTTATCGCTTGCATCATTGCGTTGGGCGGATTCATCACAGCAACAACCGACGTCAGCGCCGCTGGCGTGGTTCTTGCACTCATTGCGATCTCGCTTCCTTCACTTGCCGGTCACAGTTCCGGGCTCGGTGATCACGCGTTGGCTCTCACCGCCGGGGTTGCCCACGTGGTTGCCGCGGCAATTTGGGTCGGTGGACTCGCCGTATTGCTTTTTCATGCGATCAAGAAAGACATTCCGCTCGGGCGTGCGCTGGAGAGATTCTCACCACTGGCATTAATCGCGATTGTTCTCCTCGCGGTCAGCGGGCTCTCAAACGCTTACACGAGGCTGAATTCGTTCGATGAACTCTTCTCCAACGGCTACGGCCAAGTTATCCTTCTCAAAATCACACTGCTTCTGGGACTTGGTTTATTGGGTTTCCTGCTCCGACGCCGAGTACTCCCCACAATGAGTGCGCCGGGCGCCGGGAAGCGTTTCATAAAAGTCGCGGTCGTTGAGGTGATGATCATGGCGTCAGCCGTGGGACTCGGTGTTGCTCTGGCAACAAGTGCCTATCCACGGGTTGAAGAACTCCTGCCCACATTCGGTGAATCCCTGCTGGGCTTCCCCTACCCACCAGCTCCAACCGCTGCCAATGTTCTCCTAGGTTTTCAGTTCGAACCGTTCTTCCTCACCGGGGCCTTGATCGCTGCGGCACTTTATGTCGCCGGTTACATTCGACTGCGAACACGCGGTGACGCGTGGCCGGTCATGCGCCTGGTTTCTTGGCTTGCTGGAATCTCGGTAATTATTTGGTGCACCAATTCCGGGATTGCGCTGTATTCGCAAGTTTCAGTTGGGCTACACATGGTCAACCACATGACCCTCACAATGCTCGGCCCAATTTTCTTAGTTTTAGGGGCACCTGCCACTCTTGCACTGCGGGCACTTAAGCCCTCCCGCACAGGCGAGCGCGGGCCCCGCGAATGGTTGGTGCTTTTTCTCAACAGCAAAATCAATGGATTAACTACTAATCCGTTTTTCGTATTTTTTATCTATGTAATCGGGCTTTACGGCCTGTACTTGACGCCCGCCTTCGGCTGGCTAATGGGCTCTCATATCGGCCACATTGTGATGCAGCTGCACTTTATTTTTGCCGGCTACCTGTTTTATTGGGTGTTGATCGGAATTGACCCAAGACCGCATCCGCTGCCGTACTGGGGTCGGATCATCTTGTTATTGCTAGCCATCAGTGTCCATGCATTTTTTAGTGTGATTTTAATGATGGGCACTACCCCAATGGCGATCGAATGGTACGGGGTGGTGCGGCCCGACTGGGTGGTTGATCCACTCGCCGATAGCGTCTTTGGTGGGCAGGTCGCTTGGGGGGTCGCCGAATTCCCGGCACTAATTGTCTTCATTGCGATCATGGTTCAGTGGTCGAGGAGCGACGATCGGGAGGCGAAACGCGTGGACCGTCAGGCGGAGCGGGACGGTGATGCCGAACTGCACGCTTACAACGATCGATTGGCGAGTCTGAATAAAGGGTCCGAGGGAAGAAGCCGCAGTGAATAGTATACCCTAGGGGGTATGCGTATTAAGACACTTGGTGTTGCACTTGCGGCCACGGCCCTAGCCTTCACCGCACCTTTGACCGCCTGTTCAACTTCGGACACCGCAACAGAAATCCTCACCGACACTGTCGTGGACGCTCCTGCAACTCCCGAGCGAGTTGACGCCTACGTGTTCTCGACAGTGGTGGTCACTCCCGAAGTCACAATTATTGACGTGCGCACCCCCAGCGAATTCGCTCAAGGTCACATTGAAGGAGCTATCAACTACAACGTTGAGGGGCCCGACTTTGCAAATCAAATCATGGGACTTGATCCCGCCGGCGTATACGCCGTCTACTGCCAGAGTGGGAACCGCTCGCAACCCGCTGTCGGCCAAATGAGCGGCATCGGCATCAATAGCATTTTTGAGCTTGAATCTGGAATTGGTGGCTGGCAGAGTGCCGGTTTCCCTGTCGTTTCCTAATCATGTAGTTTGTAAATCATGATCAAGACTTGGCGGGTGCTCACATTGTCCGCCATTGTCATGTTCGGACTAATTGCGCCATTGAGCAGCCAGGCGGCGCCAGCAGCTCAAACACTTCTTAACGACATTACCAATAGCAAGCAGGTGGTGTTGGTGACCGCGCGGTCATGGGACTCGACAATGGGAACCGTCCAAGTGTTTGAAAAAAAGAACAAAACTTGGTCGGCAACTCAGGGTTCGGCGCCCGCAAACTTGGGCTACGGCGGCCTTGTCCCAGGTGACAAGCGCAAACAGGGGACCGGGACGACACCAACCGGAACGTACGCGATCACGTGGGCATTTGGAATTAAGTCAGACCCGGGAACAAAACTGAAATACACGAAAGTCGACAACAACGACGCTTGGACATACAACCCTAGGGTTCCCAGCACCTACAACATTTTTCAAACCGCGAACAAGAATTGGTCCAGGTACGGCGATTACGTCGAAATACTCTCCACGTACCGCAAGCAGTACAACTATGTCGCGGTTCTTGACTTCAATCTTCCTCGGGGAAAAATTAGTCAGGGAGCCAGCGGGATTAAGCGCTCCGACCAAACTGACCGGAACGTCAATATCGGTCAAGGTGGCGGTATCTTTTTGCACGTCAGCAACGGAACAAAAACCGCCGGGTGTATTTCAATCCCTGAGAATTACATGAAAGAAATTCTTAACTGGCTTGACCCGAAAAAGAACCCGGTAATCGTGATTCAGGTGAGGAACTAGCTAAACCGTAATTACCGGGCAATCAACAATGTCGTCTATTGCGGGAAACTCAGTGCGCCAATCTGTTCCGATCTGGGGGTCAATCTCAACATTGAGCACGGTTTGAGTTTCGCCACCATTGGCTAGGACTTTTCCGAGGGGATCAATGATCACCGAATGCCCACCCATGTGGTGTGTGCCTTGGGCACCCACTTGATTGCACGCAATCACCCAAGCTTGATTCTCCACCGCTCGCGCAGGGAGTAACGCATCCCACTGGCCGATACGAGGGACCGGCCAACCAGAAGGAATCACAAACGCTTGGGCTCCCGCAACGCGCATAGCCCGAAACATTTCCGGAAAACGAGCGTCGTAACAGGTGGCAAGACCGGTCAACCCCAACGGTGTTTCCACAATTACGTAATCCCTGCCAGCAGCCATCGTGTCGTGTTCTCGCGCGTAGGTGAAAACGTGCACCTTGCGGTAGTAGGCGGCAAGTTCACCCTGTGGATTGAAAAGCACACTCGTGTTGTGCAGTGCGTCACCATCTTGTTCGCAGAATGAGCCACCATGTAACCAAATCCCGTTCTCGCGTGCCTTCAGGGCGAGTGCTGTCGGTAGCGGCCCGTCAATGGGTTGGGCGTGCTCTCGGCTTGCCGCTAAATCAAATGCCCCAACATTCCACAGTTCGGGCAACACCATAAAGTCGCAGTCGGCGGCCTGCTGGTCAATTAAATGAAGAACTCGTTCGACTCGCTGGGAAACCGACTCAGAGGTTGAGCAATCAATTTGCAGTACCGCGACTTTTACGCTCATGTATCTAAGCGTAGGGCTTCCACTTCAATCCCTAAAGTGTAGTGCAGATCGCCTCTAAAGTGTAGTGCAGATCGCCTCTAAAGTGTAGCCTAAAACCGTCCCGAAGTGTAGTATCGTGAGGAAATGCTATATCGATCCCGGGTCATTGATCGCTTAATCGAAGGGCGGCTCGCATCCTCTGGTGCGGTCCTGATTGAAGGTCCAAAAGCCTGCGGGAAAACCTTCACGGCCGAGCAGCACTCAAATAGTGCCGTTTTCTTAGACCTTGATCCCGATGCAATGCAGGCCATTGCCACCGATCCTTCGTTGGCGCTGCATGGCGCTCCGCCTCAACTAATTGACGAATGGCAACTAGCAGCGACGACCGTCTGGAATTACGTACGCAACGAAGTAAACCGGCGTGGTGATCGCGGACAATTTATTTTGACCGGTTCTGCAGTTCCCAGCGACGACGCACTGCGTCACACTGGCGCTGGTCGAATTGCCCGACTTCGCATGCGACCGATGAGTCTTTTTGAAAGTGATGATTCATCGGGGCACATGTCATTGGCTGCCTTGATGTCGGGTGAAAGACCAAGCAGCAAAGTAAATGCATTTACGGTCTCGGATCTGGCGGGCGTGATCGTGCGTGGCGGGTGGCCTTTGAGTCTTTCGTTATCCCCAGTCCAGTCTTCACGTGCGATGAAGGATTACTTGCGCAATATTGTTGACGTTGACCTTTCAAGCCTTGACGGCGTCCAGCGTGATCCACGGCTTGCTACTCGGCTCCTGCGGGCGCTGGCTCGCAATACGGCCCAGGATCACAAGGTCGCGCGCCTCGTAAAAGAGGCGCATGGCTCAGAGGGTGAGATACCGGCAAGAACTACGGCAATGGACTACCTTGGCGCTTTCGAGCGGTTACTCATTCTTGAGTTGCAGCCCGCATGGTCAACGCATCTGCGTTCACGCGCCCAATTGCGTAACGCGGCACGGACTCATTTCGTTGATCCATCACTCGCAGCTTCGGCACTTGGTGCCGGCGCCGATTCACTCTTACGCGATCTAAACACTTTGGGGTTCCTGTTCGAGTCCCTTGCAGTCCGTGATACGAGAATTTACGCCGAACCCATTGATGGCGAAGTTTTCCATTACCGAGATAGCAATGGGGCTGAAGTTGACATCATTGTCCAAACGGCAACTTCATGGGGTGCATTTGAAGTCAAACTGGGGTCTCGAGATTTGGACCTGGCCGCGTCAAATTTGCTTCGCTTCGCGCAAACTGTCGACACAGAGAGGGTTGGGCTCCCGGCGGTTCTTGCCGTCATTACCGTCGCCGAGTACGCCTACACTCGAAAGGATGGGGTAGTGGTAATACCCATCAACTCATTTGGGCCATAAGAAATCCTCGGTGATGCCAAGACAATTTCGAACAAGGTAGGGCAAAATATGCGCATGGCCAACCTCCTTGAAACCAAGAGTTCCCTTGACCCCATGAAGACCTACCTTGAAGCGGTCTTGGACTTCTATGCCACTTTGAACTCACTCACCGCCGAGCAGTGGGCACTGCCTACTCCGTGTCCTGGGTGGAGTGTTGCCGACATTGTGGCCCACACCATTGATCTTGACTCGATGGCCGTCGGAGAACTAACACCGGTACACGAACCGGCCTGGGATCAACTCCCCCACGTAAAGACGCCATCACATCAATTCACCGAGCGCGGGGTCGACCAACGTCGGGGAACACCACCTGCCGCACTTCTTGAACAGATGCTCACGGCGGCCAACAATCTCACCGACTTCCTGGGCACGGGGTCCCCCACGGTAAATGTTCCATGGTTTAAGGGTGAACTGACAAAGGAACGCTTCTTGCAAATGCGGACATTTGATATTTGGATTCACGACCAAGATGTCCGCGTCGCGGTTGGCTTACCGACCAACCTCACGAGCAATCCTGGTAAGGAATCGGCAAAGAAGATGCTGGGAACCTTGCCGTTCATTTGGGGTAAAAAAATCGGCGCGCCGGTAAGTGAATCGTTAACGGTTGTTTTTACCGGGCCCGACTTTTCGGGAGCCGTCCACCTAGGTACGGATCAAGATGGAAAGGCGACCTACATTGATGAACCCATCGGTGAAGTAACCCAGATTGAAATTTCCTGGGCCGACTTCGTAAATGGTTTCTGTGGGCGGGTTGATCCCGACATTACGGCCGCGCGAATCGTAGGAACAGGTCCCCGCGTCCAAGAGTTCATTGCCTCACTACCTTCGACGCCTTAGTGCCGGCATAATGCTGTCATGGGCAATATTCGAGTCTTTCTTTTAGATGACCACGAAATCGTTCGTCGGGGTCTCGCTGATCTGATCGGATTGCAGGCCGACCTTGAAGTTGTGGGTGAAGCGGGTACGGCTGCTGAGGCGATGATTCGAATCACTGCCTCGCAGCCCGACGTGGCTGTTTTTGACGTTCGCCTACCCGACGGCAGCGGTGTTGAAGTGTGCCGTGAAGTGCGGTCTCTTTTTCCCAATATTCACGTGTTGATGCTGACGTCCTACTCGGATGACGAGGCGCTTTTTAATGCGATCATGGCTGGGGCATCGGGCTATGTGCTCAAAGAGATTCGCGGCTCGGACCTCATCACCGCAATTCGACAGGTTGCAGCCGGGAATAGTTTGCTCGACCCGAACCTCACCGAACGCGTATTGGAACGCCTTCGAAACGGTAATAAAGAGCACGACGAACTTGCGGGGCTTAACGAACAAGAAAAAACAATTCTGAATTTGATCGGTGAGGGAATGACCAACCGACAGATCGGTGAGCAGATGCACTTAGCCGAAAAAACCATTAAAAACTATGTTTCTGGGCTGCTGGCCAAATTGGGCATGGAACGCCGCACCCAAGCTGCCGCATACGTTGCTCGACTGGAAGCCAATGCCGAAAATCACAACAACTCACACTAGGGGAATGCTCCAGCGAACTTGAGTTCCTTGCTGCGAATCGGATCGACCCCCAATAACAAGTTCGCCACCGAACTCTGCCGCCCTTGATTCCATATTTGCGACACCCGAAAGGTGGGTGCCCGGGGCGTAACCGTTTCCATTGTCGATCACTTCGCACAGTAGTGCTAACGCGTCGACTGCGATTCGAATATCTACTTCGGTTGCGCATGCATGCTTGGCGCAGTTGATCAAGCTTTCTCGAACGACAGCGAGCAAGTGGTCGCCGACCTCAGGGGTAACGCAGGAATCAACGGAACCCGTGATTGTTAGCAGCGCAGGGAAGCCAAGGGCAACGGTCGCCGCGGTGACTTCCTGTGAAATCCTTGCTCGTATTGCGAGTTCAAGCGGCTGGGTGTGTAGGTCGAAAATCGTCTGTCGAATTTCTCGGATCGTTTCATCCAGTTGCCCAACTGCCAAATCAATCTTCCCACTGATCTCCGGGGGCAGATCCGCATTTTGCATCAAGGCGTCCAGCAGCATTCCGGTAGCAAAAACCCTTTGTATTACCAGGTCGTGGAGATCACGACCAATGCGATCCCGATCCTCCAAAACTGCCAACTCTTCTTTGTCCTGCTGGGCCCCGGCCAAAACCAAGGTAAGCGCAGCCTGTCCGGCGAAAGACTCAACCAAGTCAATAACTTGGCTTGCAGCAATGAGTGACCCATGTGGCCAAATCAGGAGTAAAACGCCCAATACTTTGTCCGCGGTGCGCAATGGCAGAGCGACCGCAGCCACGGGTTCATCCTTTAAATCCGTTGTCACCTCTCTCCAGATCGCGCAATGGTCTTCAATGATGCTGCCACCCAGGGCGAAAGATCTCCAAAGAATTGAATGAGGCGGCGCCGCAGTACCCAACCAGCTGCGCAGTCGACGCACAGAGTCAAGCGCTTCACCATCGGTGTTCACAATCTCGATAGTGAGCACACCGAAGGCATCGGGTAAGGCGACTAACGCTGCCGATGCACCCGTCAGTAATCTCGACCTTTCTGCGATGAGTTCGAGCACTTCTCCGCTGTCCACACCGGAAAGAACCGCGGTTCCGATTTCTGACACTGCGCGTTGCCACTTTTCTTTTTGAGTCGCTAGTTCATAAAGTCTCGCATTTTCAATTGCCACTGCAGCAGCCGTTGCGAAAGCGATGACCGCCTGTTCATCTTTATCGGTAAAAGCCTCACCGCCTTTTTTGTTTGTCAAATATAAATTGCCAAAAACTTCCCCGCGAATTCGAATCGGCACACCTAAAAAGGAAGACATCAAAGGGTGATTTTCCGGGAATCCGATTGATGCCGGGTGCTCATTAAGATGCGCGAGTCGCAGCGGGGTTGGATGAACCATCAACTCCCCGAGAAGTCCCTTGCCCAACGGCGTGTTGCCAATTCGCTTACTCAGTTCATCGGGTATTCCCACATAAATGAAATCCTCAATGTTGCCACCAAAATCAAGTACAGCTAGTGCTCCGTAGGAGGCATCCGACAGATAGACCGCGTTCGTCACGATTTGACGCAGGGTTGATTTCAGTTCCAACCCGGATGCAACTCCCATCAGAGCCGAATACAGTCCTGCTTCCGCGTCCACAGGCCTATCTTGCCCGAATAACCCCGAGATGTTCACGATTGTGTCGCAACGCCCACCTGCAAGCCCTGAATTAGCTCTTGCATGTGCAATTGCTCCTGCTGCTGCGGCGGCGGCCCCGATTGCGCGTACCAACCGCCGAGTTCAACAAGGCGACGAACCAAACAAGCCCCCATGTAATCGGGACAAAGAAAAAGCGGTGCACGGTCGTAACGCCAAATTGCCAGCGTTCAGGATCCAAAACGTCCATGGCTAAATCTTCGGGTGTTGCAGGGCGGACCGTGACCGGCTTATGACCTTAATAACCGGACCTAGGTCCTTCTGTCATGCTTCCCCGGTGGCAACTGACATTCGTGGGGTGATCGAAGCGCCAATTCGAACGATCATGGGGCCACTCATCATCTTGTGGATTGTTTGGGGTTCCACCTACATGGGGATCGCGCTCATGGTGAAATCGATGCCCCCACTCATGGGGTCCGGATCACGTTTTATTACAGCTTCGCTGGTTTTAGGAACGATCCTGCTACTGGTCAAAGGCCCGCGCGCATTCAAGGTAACCCCGCAACAGGTACGCGGTGCGGCCTTCATGGGGGTCTCCATCCTTGGAGTCTCGATCGGCATTCTCTCTCTTGCGCAAAGATATGTGCCGTCTGGAATTGCGGCTCTCATTGTTTCCGCCGTTCCGCTGTGGATTATTTTCTTTCGACTCCGGGCGGGTGACCGGCCATCTCGGTTAACGTCGCTGGGCGTTGGGGTCGGCCTTATGGGCCTGATACTCATGCTGCTTCCGGGTGGAACAGCACCGGTCAATGGCGCAAGCGCAACACAAGTTGCACTTTGGTCCGTAGCTATTGCCTGCGGAAGTTTTTCTTGGGCGTTTTTTAGTTGGCGGTCTACGAAATACCAACAACCAAAAGAACCACTAACTACGGCGGTCATTCAACTCGCAACCGCGGGAATTTTCCTCACCGTCGTAGGCGCAATCATTGGGGAACGATGGAACTTCGGTGTGATTACCCAACAATCCTGGACCGGGTGGGCCTATTTGGTTGTCGCCTCTGCCACCGCTTACGGGGCGTTCGTTTGGCTACTCAATAACGCGCCGATGTCTTTGGTGGCAACTTACGCGTACGTCAACCCCGTGGTCGCAGTAATTCTTGGATTAGTAGTTCTCAACGAAGCGATTACCCTCGATGTCGTGGTCGGCCTGTCAATCGTGGTCGGCGGAGTGGTGCTCGTTGTCAGCGGAGAGCGTCGGACTCGCTTGCGACTTGCCGAGCAACCGCAATAAACCGATCGTTCGCCTCGGTTTCCCCGATGGAGATTCGCAAGCCTTCACCAGGGAATGGTCGCACAGACAGGCCTGCTTGTTCCAGCGCTTGATGCAACACGGGGGTGCTAGTTCCAAGACGCAGCCAAATGAAGTTTGCATAACTTGGATTAAGTTGATAACCAATCGCTTCTAATTCGCGTGCGACTCGGTCCCGCTCCACAACGACGGATGCAACTCGCTCGAATAGTTCACTCTCCGCATTGATGGATGCGATCGCGGCCGCTTGCGCAAGTGAAGACACACCAAAAGGCATTGCCGTTTTGTTCAGTGCGTTGGTGATTGGTTCTTGGGAGATGGTGAAGCCGACACGCAAACCTGCAAGGCCATAAGCTTTTGAGAAGGTTCGCAAAACGACGATATTTGAATTCTCCCGGTACAAACGAATTGAATCGCTGCGCTTTTCTTTCGGGACATATTCAATATAAGCCTCGTCGAGCACGATCACAATTTCACTCGGGACTTTTGCTATAAAGTCTTCGAGTTCAATTGGATCAACAATTTGTCCGGTTGGATTGTTTGGGGAACAAATAAAGATCACTCTGGTCCTTGGTGTGATTGCCTGCAACATTGCATCAAGGTCGTGGGTTTCATCAGCCTGCAACGGAACCTGAACACTTTGTGCTCCAGCGATCCCCGTCCAAATTGGATACGATTCAAAGCTGCGCCACGCGTACAAAATGTTGTCACCGGGGCCAGCCGCCGACTGAATTATTTGGCCGCACAGCGCAACACTTCCGGTGCCCAGTGCAATGTGTTCGGCCGGAACACCGAAATGGTGGGCGATCGCTGCAACAAGATCGCTCGAAAATGGATCGGGGTACCTGTTTATCTCGGCCGCAGCGGCAATGATCGCGGCCTGCACACTCTCAAGTGGTGCATGATGACTCTCATTACTTGAAATCTTGTAGGTCGTAATGTCAGATCTCGGCTGCGGACGCTGTCCCGCTTTGTAGGAGGGCAATGACTCAAGATCGGGGCGAAGTCGGGGGCCGTTAATACTCACGCCCCTAATTTAGGGGGTTTTGTCTAATCCTTCAACAGCGTATTAGCGAAGTCCGGGACATAGTGATTGAGTTCACGCGGCGGACGTTCCAACTCTGATGCCTTCGGTCGTTTAGGTAACGCTAGCGCCTCGACTTCTGGTGTTGTGTAGTCGATCGTGCTCAGGAAGTGGTGAATGGCGTTCAACCGAGCAATCCGCTTGTCCTCGGCTTCCACCACGAACCACGGCGACTCGGGGAGATCCGTGTGCACAAACATTTCATCTTTAGCTTTTGAATATTCTTCCCATTTCATGACCGAATCCATATCCGTTGGTGAGAACTTCCAACGACGCATTGGGTCCTTGAGTCGGGATTCGAATCTTTTGGTTTGCTCGGAGTCACTGATGCTAAACCAATACTTGCGCAAAATGATTCCGTCTTCGATCAACATCCGCTCAAAAATTGGTGCTTGGTGCAGAAACCGTCGATGCTCATCCGGGGTGCAATAGCCCATGACCTTTTCGACACCTGCTCGGTTGTACCAAGAACGATCAAAGAATTTCATTTCACCGTTAGTTGGTAAATGACTTACATACCGTTGGAAGTACCACTCGCCGACTTCCCGCTCGGTCGGAGCCGGAAGCGCAACGATCTGTGCGAGCCGAGGATTAAGATATTGGGTGAATCGTTTGATAGTTGAGCCCTTTCCAGCCGCGTCACGCCCCTCAAAAATCACAACAATCCGTTTACCTTCGACCTTGGTCCACTCTTGCAGGGTCACTAACTCTGCTTGAAGTTTGAGCAGGGTCTTTTCATAGACTGATTTGGGAAACTTTTCACTCACGGGGACACGATAAAGGTTGTAGAACGTAAATGTCGCTACCAAAAGGAAATGCAATTTAGTAACCTAGGCATATGACATTACGCCGGCGAGCGCTCTTTGCTTCCAGTGCCGGGCTTGGGGTGATCCTTCTCGGATTCATTTTGGTTATCACGACTTTCGTATCTGTTTCTAGTTCACAGTCAAAACTCAATGATCTCCTGACCCCCGCCACGCAAATGGCAGACTCGTTGCGCCTTGCCCAAACAGCGGCATCCGGTGATCTAACCGACTACGTGCTTACCGGGAACGAAACTCCATTGGCTGGGCATCAAAGTGCAATTTCAACAACGAGTGTCATGACCAGCAATCTGCTTGAATTATTGGGAACCGATAACCCGGCCCTCACCGCCCTTGTTGAGGAATCAGCGTCAACCCAGCGTGCCTGGGTGAGTGCTGACGCAGAACCAACCCTGGTTGCCATGGCAGACGGCAAACAACCCAAAGCTGGTCGGGTCACGAATAAAGCAAAAGCATGGTCAACATTTGATTCGATGATTGCGGCAACCACCGCCCTGCAGACTGAGATCGAAGTTCAACGAGCCCAGGCAAGTGACGGGGTCGCCGGAAGTGCCCGCATGCTCGGCGGTCTACTTATTTTGGGTGGGCTGCTCCTCCTCGCCGGCTTTATTTCCTATTTCATCTATTTCCAGCGTTGGGTAATTTTCCCGCTCATGGATATTCGCAAAGACCTGCAACTCTCAACGCGTGACCCAATGCACACTCATCCAATTCAACCATCGGGACCACAGGAATTTGTTTCTCTGGCAAAAGATGCCGAGTCGCTACGACGTCAGCTAGTCAGCGAAATCGATGAAGCATCGGCGGCACGTAAAGGGCTCACCCAAGACGCTCCCCTGGTCGCTGCAATTAGAAGCGAAATGAAAGTCAATAATTCATTGCACTGCCCCGGCGTTGCAATCGCCGGACTGGCCGCGACCGCCGAGGGCGTACTCGCCGGTGACTACTGGGATTACGTCCCACTGAGTGATACTCAAGTTGCTTTAATAGTTGCCGATGTCTCCGGCCACGGACCTGTAGCAAATGTCGTCGCCTTGCGGGTCCGCGCAATCATGCTCGCAGCACTTTCACAAGGCCTTTCGCTCACCGATGCGGTTGGACTCGCCGCCGAATCGACTAAGCAAGACGAGTCGTTTGTGACCGCTCTACTACTCATTGTTGACGTTGAAGCGAATGAATTGCAATGGCTCAACGCCGGACACCCTGCCGGTATTGGAATCACTCACGACAAGGACCTTTTCAGTCTTGACCCAACCGGTCCACTTATTTCTTCCCTCGGCGGTGAGTGGGATGTACGCGTTCATGCGTTTTCCCCCGGGGATCTGGTCCTCGGCGTGACCGACGGGTTCCTCGAGGGCCAAGGCGCCGTCAGCACTACGGAGGAAACGCAGGCAATTATTCGGATTCTGAGGGGTCTGGACGGTCCGGTTCGACAAAACCCAGCCGAAATCGTTGAACGACTCGTCGCCCATATTCGCGAGATTTCCCCACGCTGGCACAGTGACGACGTCACCGTGGTCGCATTAAGTCGGTTGGGCTAGCCCAAACCCCCTTCGTCTCCATTTCCCCTTCCATGACAGAATGTCGAGATGCGAATGAAAACCCGAAATCTGCTCGCTGCCGCCATTGCTGCAGCCCTTGTCCTCCCGTTGGCGACACCCGCTCAAGCGGCCACTGTTAAAAACCCAGCAAAGAATCTAAAAGGCACCGTCATTGACGACTCACTCTTTGGGCTCCATGTCAAAGATGCCCAGCTCGGCGTCTGGCCCAATATTGAGTTTGGCTCGATCAGGCTCTGGGACAACGGCACCGCTTGGACCAATATTGAGACCTCGCAGGGCGTCTTTGACTGGACCAATCTTGATAACGCCGTCACAATCGCAAATCAAAAGGGCATGTCCGACATCCTGATGGTCCTCTCGGGGACACCAGCTTGGGCTACCAATCAGCGCAACCCACTCGCGCTGCCGGCACCGGATGCATCAGGTGTCCCGGCAAATATGGCGGACTGGGATAACTGGGTTCGGGCCGTGGCTACCCGCTACAAAGGAAAAATCAAGATTTACCAACCGTGGAATGAGGCGAACCTCTCTACTTTTTACACGGGCACTCCCGCCCAAATGGCCGACATGACTAAACGTGCCTACGACATTATTAAAAGCATCGATCCCGGTGCAACGGTCGTGGCGCCCAGCACCGGAACTCGACTTGGTGGACCGTTCAAAAAGTTTTACCCCGCGTTCTTGAGGGAACTCAAGGCTCGCAATTGGCCGGTAGATGTATGGGCGGCCCACACCTACCCGGCCTCATTGGGCAACACCAATGACCGTCAGGAGCTAGCCAATAAGTGGATCGACATGCTCAAGGTCGCCAAGGCGCCCAACTTGCCCCTTTGGGACACCGAAAACAACTATGGACTTGGCGGACCGGGACCGGAAAACCCCGAGCAGGACATCGACGGTGCCAAGGCCGCTAACTGGACCGCAATGACCTACCTCGACGCGATCCGTCTGGGTATCTCCCGCGTGTACATGTACCAGTGGGGTCCCTTCAACGACCTTTGGGGCATCCAGTACAACGAGACCGCTCCTGGCGCTCAGGCAATGGACACCTTGCAAGAGTGGATCGTTGGAACCACCTATCGGGGTTGTAAGGAATCCAAGCGCAAGGTAACTTGCAATTTCAGCACAAAGGACGGCATCAATCAGGTCGTCTACTCCGAGACCGGACGCAAAACTTTCACGGCAAAGAAGCAATACAAGCAAATGTGCCAACTTGATGGAACTTGCAAACCAATCCCTGCAAACGGCAAGGTGCGGACCCAAGGCCCCATGCTTCTCAAACGATAATTCACTGAAGTTGATGAAGGCCGGTGCTAATTACGCACCGGCCTTCACTTTTGATTAAACCAATTCAGAAACTGCAGCGTCAAACAACGTCGTGTGCAGCACAATATCTGCAGAACTTGTGGTCGGGCACATCAAAGCCATGTTGTGAAATGGTGTCAGCAGCAATCCTCGGTTGCTCATATATAAATGTAAATACTCTTCGATGTCCGCATCGTATGCGGCAGCAGACTCGGTACCCGTTCGCGGAGCAGGTGAAACAAATCGATATTCAGCACGCGCACCAAGCTGGGCGATCGACCACGGGACGTTGTAGCGCTCCAACACCGATTCAACACCTTCACGAAATGAGGTTGCCAACACGATCATGTGTTCAAAAGCAGCAGGGGTCAATACTTCGTCCAATGTCGCCCGCATGGCCGCCGTGCTGAGCACATTGCCCGCCAGGGTTCCGCCGACACCACCCACGTCGATGAGGTCCGTGTCTTCGGCAGCATTGATTGCATCGGCAACTTCTTGGGTCAATCCATAAGCCCCACTGGGAATGCCGCCACCAATGCTCTTGCCAATCACCAAAATGTCAGGATGCAAGTCCCATTCTTTGGTGCAGCCACCCCACCCGGCAGAGATCGTGTGGGTTTCATCAATAAGAAGTAGCGCACCGTATTTGGTGCACAACTCACGCAAACCAGACATGAATCCCACCTCTGGCAGCACAATCCCAATATTGGTTAGTGCCGGTTCAGTTATGACGATTGCGACGTCGCCGTGCGCTAAAGCGCGCTCGACAGATTCCAAGTCGTTAAATTCTGCAACGCGAGTCGTCTCCGATATTGCAACCGCTGGACCAACATTGCCCTCGAGCAGAATTGCTTCACCATTTGGCCCGCTGCGTACGAAGGTTTCATCGACGGCGCCGTGATAGCAGTACGAGAAAGCAAGCACTTTGTTTTTCCCGGTGACTTGGCGGGCAATTCGCAATGCCCAACGGTTTGCATCGGTTGCGGTCAAGCTAAATGACCAGAGCGGTAATCCAAATCGGCGGGTGAGTTCAGCGGCCACCCATTGGGCGTCCGCATTCGGCATCATGGTCGTGATCCCGCCTTCAACACTTATCCGATTGTGAACCGCTGCAACGGTTGCCTCCGGCGAGTGTCCGGCCATTGCCCCCGTATCACCCAAAGAGAAGTCAACGTACTCGTTGTCGTCCACGTCAATAATTTGATTCCCCCGAGCGGACTTCAAATAGAGTGGGTAACCACCGGACCATTTATTCATCCAGGTCATAGGCACTCGACCAAAAAGATTGTCCGCTTGGGCATACAACTCGCGGGATCCAGTAGTTCGCGACTCATGCAGAGTGCGTTCGCGTTCTAGTAGCCCAACCAATTTGTCGCGGTCAATTGACATAGGTAACTCCTCCGTGAGTCGATGCCCAATGCTAGTGGCCGGAGTTGAGTGTTCCCGTCAATCGATCGTGGAACTCTGCACTTTTTTCATTGAACCCAACTATCACAACGCTCTTATGGCGGCGTTCATATTTCCCGACGACCGCATCCAGGGTTGCCACAGTTGACGCATCCCAAATATGGGCTTGGGTTAAGTCAATAATCACGAGATCGGGGTCATCCGTGTATTCGAATTGATACACCAAATCATTACTCGACGCGAAGAACATCTCGCCGTGTACTTGATAGCGAGCTGTCTCGGCGCCCGAATCGGCATCGATTTCTAAAGTTCGATCCATAGAAACTAGGTGGGCAACGCGTCTAGCAAACAGGACCGTCGCGGTAACAACTCCCACGCCAACACCGATCGCGAGATTGTGAGTCACCAGCGTTGCCAGAACGGTGGACAGCATCACGGTCGTTTCACTCTTCGGCATAATTAAAATTGTTCGCAAACTGTGCCAATCAAATGTTGCATAGGCCACGACAATCATGACAGCGACCAAGGCTGCCATGGGGATCGTTGCAACCACGTCACCCAGTGAGACAACCAGGACGAGTAGAAAAACACCGGCAAGGAAAGTTGAGAGCCTCGTTCGAGCACCCGAACGGACGTTGATCATGGTTTGGCCGATCATTGCGCAACCACCCATACCACCAAAAAATCCGGTGACAATATTTGCTACTCCCTGTCCCCATGACTCGCGGGTTTTATTTGAGCGAGTGTCGGTTATGTCGTCGACCAATTTCGCGGTCATCAAAGACTCCATGAGACCCACTAGGGCAATTGCAAGAGCAAATGGTGCAATGATCATGAAAGTGTCCAGGGTGAAAGGAACACTTGGAATACCAAGAATCGGCAGACTGTCCGGCAATTCGCCTTGGTCGCCAACTCGAGGGACATTGATGTTCATCACAACAACGGTCAACGTAACGAGGACCACGGCGACGAGCGGTCCTGGAATAACCGTAGTGATCCGAGGCATAACAAAAATGATCCCGACTCCGATCACGACCATGGGGTAGACCACCCAAGGAACGTCAATCAAATACTGGAACTGCGCCGTAAAAATGAGAATCGCAAGAGCATTAACAAACCCGACCATCACACTACGTGGAACGAAGCGCATCAATCGCGCTACTCCAGCTACGGCAAGCAGGATTTGCAATACTCCACCGAGAATGACGGCCGCGATCAAATACTGCAAGCCATATTCGCGCGCGAGCGGTGCAACAACTAGTGCGATCGCTCCTGTCGCCGCTGAAATCATGGCTGGGCGTCCACCCGTGAAGGCAATTGTCACCGCCATGGTGAAGGACGCGAATAGCCCGACCCGTGGATCGACACCCGCCAAAATCGAGAACGATATTGCTTCGGGGATCAGGGCAATAGCCACAACAAGCCCCGCGAGGATCTCGGTTCGAGCCACTTTGGGAGAAAGCCAGACTGGACGACGTAATGAGGAAATGGTTAATGACACTTGCTCTACATTAACCGATCATTGTCTAGCCTGCTAATTGGTAATCAAGACTTCCCGAGCATTTTTCTAATTGTCATGCGGGGAATGCCGGTAATAGTGGAGATTTTGTTCTCTGAGAGCGTTTCTGCTTCGACGTGGATCCGGACCGCGCTAGCAAGGGTTTCCCGTGCTGCCCGCTCGCGCTTTTTGGCTGCGCGCCACTCTGTTGCGCTGTCTTCAACTTCAAGGATTGCGGCGGCTTTCTCCGGGCTAACTTTTTTGGTCACGATTCACTCCGCAAGTTGGTCAGCAAGCTCAGCGAGTTCCTTGTGCATCTCAACCCACTCGAGGGCCTCGTCGATATACCTGGTCTCGTGGGTAGCACCGCAGCGGCATTGCAGGGCAAATCGGCATTTTCCGGCGAGATAGTTAGTCTCAATGTCATGTGTCTTAGGGGCCGAACACTCCAAGAGCGAAGAACTCCCTCGAGCGGCTTTACGTGTAAACGGATTCGTCACGTGAATCCCTCCTTTTTCCAGTCCCGCTAGACCCACATGTCATAATAAAGTGTATCTGTCTAGACATTACTGACTTAGTGTATACATATACATAAAAAACATTCGCGTCACGGTGGCAAATCCAATGAGCTCAGTGCCCGGCGTCCTTCGCCCCTACTGTGTGATCACGCTTCGGGTGGTTGCTCGCACACCACCAGCGCGTCTACCGCAACCGCTCCATTACGTCCGAGAATCAGCGGGTTAATATCCGCCTCGACAATACTTGGATGGTCG
>Ga0335398_10003689_pt1 | contig 22076 bp, 16 predicted proteins | sample BON03_FD_205742 | JGI IMG/M metagenome (GOLD analysis project Ga0335398, IMG submission 205742) | Freshwater microbial communities from Lake Bonney liftoff mats and glacier meltwater in Antarctica - BON-03 (spades assembly) (version 2) | ecosystem: Environmental > Aquatic > Freshwater > Ice >... | reverse complement strand
CAAGACTGCTGGCTCTATAAGCCGGGCCACAAAACTCATTTCATCCAGCTCAACGTAATGAGAGACAAAGAAAGGTTTCCAGCAGAGGTCGAGTTAATAGACCTCGAGACCCTTGAGATCAAATACAGCGGCCAGATTGCGCAGCTGAAGAGTCATGATGCGGTCGGAGTCCATTTCGATTGCCTACACGCGTTCGAGAACGAGATTAGTTTCGCTCCAGAGGCACAGCTCCTTCACATACAAGTGAGCGGCCCCACGGAGCTGACAAAAGGTGTTTGGCGTCCGGTGTATTTGGCCCGGGGGAAAATGCAGGACTGCGCCGCTAGGGACGAGGATTCGGGCCTTTTTGGGTTATCTGAATAGCCAATATGCAGTCAAGTGACGGCAGCTCAGAGGTCTAAATTTCTTACGGTTCTTATAATGAACCTGGGTTTGTCCCCGAAGTATATTCACCTAACACCGCATACCCGGAGACTCAATATGCGTCTGCGTTCGACGAGGATGCCGAGCGGAACGAGGAGCACCAGGGCTTCTAGCCTCTGTGCTGCTGCTTGTCGGTCACACAGCTGAATTGCATTCGCAAGACGAGGGCAGTAGCCCAAAACCTTGTCCCGGGGAGAATGTAGAGTTACCAGTGGAGGGGTCGTGAGGGAGAAGTATTGGGCAGGCGATTTAGTCAAGTCAGTTGAACGCGTCCGGGATGCCGGTGAGGTATTCACGCCATTCAACATCATTGAAGACATGCTGGGTCTGTTGCCTGAGGAGTCTTGGAGTTACCGCCCGAGCAAAAAATTCTTGGAGCCTAGCTGCGGCAATGGGCGGTTCTTAGTTGTGATTCTTTATAGAAAGTTCGCTGCTTTGAGTGAACTCTTGAAGTCTCAGGTAAATCAGCAGGTTAAGGCCGGCTATGCGCTTGAGGCACTGAGCTCAATATACGGAGTCGACATTTCCGAGGACAACGTCCTTGGCCATGAGGATGAGGACAGTGCTGGCGCTCGGAAGAGAATGCTCGAGCACTTCCGACACCTTTGCACGGAGGACTTCGACTCAGACACTCTAGGAGCTCTAACCCAGGCAGCCGAATGGGTTCTGGAGCACAACATCTTGGTCGGCAACATGCTTGACATGGATTCAAGCGGAAAGCCCACAAATCGTGACGCAATGCCAATCCCCGAGTACTTGTGGGATCTGGACAATGCGTCCGTTGAAATCCGGTTTCATACGTGGGCAGAGATAGAAGAAGCCAACCGATCCAAAGATGATGGAATGCTTGATATTTTTGGCTCGGTTGAACCAAGCCATCACTGGCAAGGACATTTATCCGGACTCGGAGAGGCTCCTCGTGTACCTTGGAAGCCAAAGGGTGTTATTCGGAGGGGGGCCAGATAGTTGCTGAACACTTACCAAAATAAAAAAGAGCCTGATATCCTCGAGGTGATTTCTGACCTATCAAACGACGAGGTCTTCACCCCACCTGCCGTTGCTAAGCAAATGTTGGATTTGCTTCCTGCAGAGATTTGGACGGACCCATCCTTGCGCTGGATCGACCCGTTCACTAAAACTGGAGTCTTCCTTCGCGAAATTACAAAGCGTTTATTGGTTGGCTTGGAGGCGGTTATCCCAGATGACCGGGAGAGATTGGAGCACATTCTCCACAACATGGTTTTCGGGGTTGCCATCACTGAGCTCACCAGCCTTATGAGTCGGCGGTCTCTATATTGCTCGAAGTGGGCTGACAGTGAAAAATCGGTAGTGAAGTTCTCGAGCAAGCAGGGAAATTGCATCTACAACCGAATCGAGCATGAATTCGTCAGGGGTAGGTGCTCAGAGTGCTTCGCGGGAGAGGCCCAGCATGGAGGAAGTAACGAGACCGAAAATTATGCCTATGCCTTGCTTCATCAGGAGGGAAGAAGAATTATTGAGAAGGAGATTGGCTTGAAGTTCGATGTAGTAGTAGGCAACCCGCCTTATCAAATGGATAGTGATGGCGGAACAAGAACTATTCCTCTCTACAACATCTTCGTAGAGCAAGCGATGGCCCTTCAGCCGGGCCACATATCTATGGTCATCCCTTCACGCTGGATGGCAGGAGGTCTTGGCCTTTCCGAGTTTAGGGACAATATGTTGAGCGACCAGCATTTTCGCAGACTAGTTGATTTTCCGAACGCTAAAGAGGTTTTTCCCGGGGTAGAAATCAAGGGAGGCGTGTGTTTCTTTCTATGGGACAAAAACCACGAAGGTAAATGTCAATCATCATTCGTTCGCGATGGTGTGGAGTCCCAGACAGCGGACCGAAATCTTGGCCAATTCGACGTCTTTGTTAGAGATCATCGCTCCCTTTCAATTCTGGACAAAGTCCAGAGAGCCGGGCTCCCTTCAATTACGGAAATCCTCTCTGTAGACAAGGAGTTTGGTTGGACTAGCAACTTCAGGGGCTTTTCAAAAGAACAAATCCCGCAGGGTGTCCCTCTTTATTTCAACGAAAAAAGCAAGCGACAGCAAGGCTGGATCGAGAGAGCCGCCATTACTAAAAGCCCTCACCTGATAGACAAGTGGAAAGTTATGGTTCCTCAGGCTGGCTCAGACGGAGGCCAAAAATTGCCCGATTCGGTATTGGGCTCAACCCTTATCGCCAGCTCGCCCTCGGTTTGTACTCAGACTTACTTGTTCTTCTTTGTGGGCTCAGAGAAGGAGGCGCAATCTGTCGAGAGCTATGTTAAGACAAAGTTTTTTAGATATCTCGTCTCTTTGAGGAAAATTAGCCAACATGCTACGAGGTCCACGTATCTATGGGTCCCAAGCCTGGAATGGTCGGTTGAGTGGTCAGACCAGGAGCTATACAGGCGATTTCAGCTGGACGCACAAGAGGTTGCGCTCATCGAATCCCACGTTAGGGAGAGGAGCTAGCTTTGAGCGCCACTCTTCAGTCATCGGTCCGGCACCCCAAGATATATGCGTACACAATCTCCGCGTTCTCGAGCTCAGATTGGCAAGGGCCCCGCACTGGCAAGGGCCTTATAAAAATCGGTGACACGGACAGAGACGTTACTATTCGTATTCGAGAGCAGCTAAATGCTGTGAAAATGCCGCTGGATACACCGCACGATCTTCTACTTGTTGAATCCGCAATCACGAAAGACGGACAAGCGTTTAGGGACCATAGCGTGCACAAGGCCCTTCAATCTGCCGGTATTCATCGGAGGGAGGGTGAGTGGTTTGAATGCACCGTAGAAGAAGTTCGAGCCGCTATTCAGTCATTCAAGACCGGTGACAAGCTTCACAGCCTGAGGACTCGACAGGAGTTCAGACCTCGCCCAGAGCAAGACAGGGCCGTTGCCGAAACCGCAGCCTATTTCAGAAGTGCGTCCAAGTCAGAAGCGGCACCTCATTACTTGTGGAATGCGAAGATGCGCTTTGGGAAGACTTTTACCTCTTATCAACTAGCCAAGGAAATGGAATGGAAGAGAATCCTCATCCTTACCTATAAGCCCGCCGTTGAAAAGAACTGGCGAGAAGATCTCTACGGTCATGTTAATTTTGAGGGCTGGGAGTTCAAGGGTAAGTACGACCCTGTCCCTGACCTTTCTGTAGATCACCCGTTGGTTTGGTTTGCTTCCTTTCAGGATGTCTTAGGAAAAGATGCAAACGGCCAACCGAAGGCAAAAAACAAGGGATTGTATGAGGTTGAGTGGGACGCGGTAATCGTTGACGAGTACCATTTTGGTGCCTGGCGAGATGCGGCTCGAGCCATCTATCTGGATGACAAGGAAGCGGGAACCTCTGGTGACTCCAGTGAGGCCAAGGCGCTTGATACACCGGACCTGGAGCCTGACTTCAAAGAGGATCTAGAAGCGACAATTCCCTTCAAGGTCAACCACTATCTTTATTTGTCAGGAACACCGTTTAGGGCGCTAACTGAAGGTGAATTTCTGGAGAATCAGGTTTTCAACTGGACTTACTCAGATGAACAAGCTGCCAAAAAAAACTGGCCATCGGGGAAGCCCAATCCTTATCTAGGGCTTCCTGAGATGGTGTTAATGACCTACGAGATGCCAGATGCACTTCGTGAGATTGCACTTAATAACAAGTCCGAGTTTTCCCTGACAGAGTTCTTCAAGACGGAAAAAGCTCAGGGAGGACCTCCAAAATTCAAGCACGAGCGCGATGTTCAGAAGTGGCTCGATCTTCTTCGGGGTCAGGACCTTAACTCCCTGTGGGCCAATGTAGCCAACCAAAAACGGCCACCACTGCCATTTGAGAACTTAGATCTGCTAACTGCCCTGCAGCACACGGTTTGGTATTTGCCAAGTGTCGATTCGTGTCGCGCAATGGCCGACCTCTTGAGGGCGCAACGTAACACCTTCTTCAGAGACTACGAAATTGTGGTAGCCGCTGGTTCGCGGGCTGGCATTGGTGACAAGGCTCTTCCGCCCGTCGAACAGGCCATCGGATCAACGCCTCAAGATCGCAAGTCAATCACCCTGTCATGCGGAAAGCTAATGACCGGTGTGACCGTTAAGGCCTGGACTGGCATATTTATGCTACGAGAACTTAAGATTCCGGAATCGTACTTTCAAGCCGCGTTCCGAGTCCAATCTCCGTGGGTCACCTCATACATCGATACCGAGATGGGGGGAGCGAAAGAAGTTGTCCAGAAAGAGCGTTGCTTCGTCCTGGATTTCTCCCCAAATCGCGCACTCCGACAGATCGTGGACTATGCAACTCGATTGAAGTCCGAGGCGGTCTCAGAGAAGGATGACGAGCAAGCAATCGCTGAGTTTATGGAGTTTCTGCCGGTCCTCAGTTTTGACGGATATGCAATGAGCCAACTCAAGGCCGGCGACGTAATTGACTATTTGACCCGAGGCGTTTCTTCATCCATGCTCGCTCGACGCTGGAATTCTCCGGAGCTGATAAAACTCGATATCAAATCCATGGAGAACATCCTGGCTAATAATGGTTTGCTTGAATCCCTGGAGCAGATTGAGATGTTCCGCAACATTGGAAATGATCTCACGGTCATGATTTCAAGCAACAAAGAGCTTCGCCCAAAGAAGCTGACCAAAGAACCCCTAACTGAGCGGGAAAAGAAGATCAAGGACGAGTCCACCAAGCGCCGAGAAGATATAAAGCAGAAACTTCGCAGATTTGTCACCCGGATTCCGGCGTTCATGTATTTGACGGACGACCGGGAAAAGACAATCAAAGACATAATCGAACAGGTGGAGCCGGCCCTTTTCGTGAAGGTGACAGGACTGTCCGTAAAGGATTTCAAGCAACTGGTGGACTGCCGAGTATTCAATGATTCCAAGATGGATGACGCTGTGTGGAAGTTCAGATCTTTTGAGAACCCAAGCTTGTCCTACTTCCCGGACGACGTCCCGGAAACCCTAGGTGGTTGGAGGCTTACCCGTGAAGAAAAGTTCGCGAGATTAGTTGAAAGGGGTCTTCTTAATCCGGGTGACGAGTTGATTTATATCCCGACAAGCGTGTCAGCCACGATCTCAGACGACTTTGGACTAATTGTCTCCGGTATTCGATACTCGGGGCCATCAGAGGCGGCGGCGGCACTTGGAGCGGCCACGGCCGATGAGACATGGGCGCTTTGGAGAATCGGGGAAGCGACATTGAAGCAGGTGGTTTTGAAATGAACAACTCGGTCGACCACCTTCAGATAAGCGGTCAAGCGCGCCCCATAAACGAGCTTTTTTCGGCTGCCAGGCAGTTCACAGTGGAGTATTACCAGAGAGAATATGCCTGGCAGGCCGCCCAGGTTGAGGAGCTCATAAACGACTTGGCTCGAAGCTTCTTGTCAAATTTTCAGACAGAACACGAACGAGTGCAGGTCGCCAGTTACGCACCCTATTTTCTGGGACCCATAATCACCTATTCTTCGTCAGGCGTTAGCTATCTTGTAGACGGGCAGCAGCGAGTTACGACTCTTGCCATGCTGCTGCTGTTTCTAAGGAGAGAGGCGCTAGATGAAGAACAAAAGACGTCGCTCAGCAGTCTTGTCTATTCGACAAGTTATGGGACACCTAGTTTTAGGATGAATGTCGAAGCAAGGGACGGAGTGATGCAAGCCCTCCTGAATGACGAGGAGAATCCTCCCGATGACATGGATTCGAGTAGCGCCAACATTTGGAGTCGCTTTCAAGACATCCAAGAGTTTTTTCCGGATGAACTGCTGGGTGTTGCGCTCCCATTCTTTGTCGACTGGTTGCAAAACCGAGTAATTCTCGTGGAAATCTCCACCCCCGACAAAAACATGGCGCTCGAGATATTTGAAAGCATGAATGACCGGGGTCTCAGGCTGACGAACATGGATATGCTCAAGAGCTTCGTGCTGTCAAGGATTAAGGTTCCTGATCGCATTGAGGCAGCGAATGGGGCCTGGCGTAAAATTGTGAACGAGTTGCAGGACGTTCAAAAAAACGGCGACACAGAGTTTATGAAGAATCTGTTGAGAGCTAAGTACGCGGAAACCTCGAGAGAAAGCGGAAAAGGGTCCACTCCCAAGCACTTTGAAGACATCGGAACGGCTTTTCACAAGTGGGTCCGAGAGCAATCTGAGGGAAATTCGGGCCCAGATGGAGCTCGAGGAGCTATCCCGATTGACAGCCCTTCGGATTTTGAGAAGTTCATCTTGGTGGAGATGAAAATTCATGCTCGGAGATATCGAAAGATGATCGAGGCCTCAACCAATCTCACAAAGGGTTGGGAGCATACGTATTTCAATGCAAAAAACAATTTTACTCTTCAGTACATGCTGGGATTAGCGGTCAGTGACACGTCTGACGACGAAGAAGTTTTCAGAGAAAAGTTTGAACTTGTAGCGAAATTCATTGATTTGATGATCGTTCGGCGAATGGTTAATTTCAAGCGCCGTGGATACTCGATGATGTATCGCCCTATGTTCGCACTTGCCAAATCCATCAGGGGACAGAATCTCGATGAGCTGAGAGTAAATCTTGCAGAACGCGTCGAGGCGCTCGAAGAAAGTTTTGAAGCCTTGAGCCGTTTCTCTCTAACAAACATGAATAAGCCTGACGTTTTCTACATCCTTGCCAGAATGACTTCCTGGTTGGAGGACACTGTCTCAGACAATTATTTCAACGGCGAGACCAACTCAGATCCCTTTGAAGTGGAGCACGTTTGGGCCAATAAGTACGAACGTCATGAGGGCCAGTTTGCGACGGAGAACGAATTCCTTCAGGAACGAAATCGCTTTGGCGCTTTGGTCCTACTTCCAAAGAGCTTCAATGCTTCATTCGGCGCGATGGAATTCGGCAAAAAGGCCTCACACTACTTGAAGCAAAATCTACTAGTTCAGACTCTTGTAGAAGGGCAGGGGCTGCACAATCCCAAGTTGACAAGAAAATCGAATAGCTTCGGGCTGACTTTTACGGCGCATAGAGATTCGTTTACAAAAGAAGACATAAGCGTGCGGCAAGGGCTTTACAGACAACTGTGCGAGGCGATATGGAACCCTTACGAGCTAGGTCTCACAATTGATCCCTTGGAACAACCGCAGTAGTTTGAAGTTTCTATGGCTGGCCAGGGCAATTTTCAGTCGAAGACATCTGAGCTCCCCTCTGGCCGCGGCACACCTAGGCATATCGCAGCTATTTTCCTGACTAGTAAATCTCTCGTGCACATTGGAAATTTGCCCCTTCGACCTCATGGCAGGATTCCATCGCTCACTTTCTAATATTCCGTTTAGATTCCGTTCAACGGACGGAAACCGACGGAAAAGGGCTTATCTGCACAGGGTGACTTGACCAATAAAGTACTGGGGTACATTGCCACTCAGGCTCAATATAGAGGTACTGCAACATAACTACAAATCAGAAGGTTCTCTCGGCGAAAGATGACTATAGGCACTTGCAAGTGCACACCACAACGAAAAGACCCGCCAAAACCTTGAATTGACGGGGCTTTCACTGGCGGAGAATAGGGGATTCGAACACCCCAACTGCTTTACTGTTTGATTCAGATCTTTTTCTTTATTTAACTACCCAAGCAAACCAGGCATCACTCAAGACCAACCTTGAAGAATATCGTCAAGGTTGGGATCTGCAATCTCTATGAAGACAGCTATGCCCTGTCCTTTCATCGGTGTTATCGATACAAGGACAGGGCAGCTTTGGCTGTTGCGAGTTTTAGAAGGCGATGACTGCTCGTCCGCTAACGGTGCCCTCATGCAGCTTGTGATATGCCTCGACTGCATCTTCTATGGCGAACTGCTCAACATGCACAGTTAGAGCTCCGGATCGTGCGAGGTCTAGTACTTCCATGAGCTCGCTTCGAGTGCCCCAGTAAGGCGCACGAACGCTGGCTCCAAATGGTGTGGAGAAGATACCGGTTTGAATGGTTCCGCCACTGATACCAACAATGTGGATGAAGCCGTTGATTGCAACCATTTGCCTGGCCAGTTCGGTGGCTGATAGGGCGTCTACGAAATCGAAGACCGCTTCAGCACCATAGCCACCGGTCAGCTCGCGAACCTTGTCCGCTGCACCCTCTGATCAGTTTTTACCTGTTATGAGCGCTTCGATGGTCGCGAGGGAAACTGGGCCGTCTTCAAGATTCGAAGTCACAAGAGACGCGCCTGTAAAGTCATCGGACCCCGTGTAGGCACTCACGGTGACTATTACTTGAAGTCCCGCGGATAGCGCCGCCTTGCAACCAATCCCGCTGTCCTCGATAACCATTGTTTGATTCGGAGTTACCCCCAGCTGAGACACAGCGAAGTTGTAGATGTCCGGAGCGGGTTTTTTCTTCTGAACGTCGTCACCGGCGAAAATCTTGAATTTCGATGCGAGTTCTCCGCCTACGGCATGCTCTAAGACAGCTCGCACTGAGGCATGCGCTGAAGTTGATGCGACCGCAAGAAGCCATCCCGCTTCGTGAGCTTCCTCCACAAGGCGCTTGATACCAGGACGACCGGGGACCGCATCGGACTGAATCAGGTTGATATAAGTATTCGTTTTGTATTCGTGCCACTCTCTCAAAGCAAGCCACCGTTGATCTTCTGGGAGATTAAACTCTGTGTCCTTCAGGGGGCCATCAAAAAGTGTGTACATTCTTTCTTTGCCACCACCAATCTTTAGGAGTTCGCCGTATTCCGGGACACTCCATTTGACCGGGATGCCAAAGTGCTGGAATGTCGAATTGAATGCCGGTAGATGGCCGTCACGCTCAGTGTCAGCTAGTACTCCGTCGCAATCGAAGACCAAAGCCTGCGGGCTCATATCCCTTTTCCATTGCTTCCGAACAGGATTATGTGTTCCGATGTCATTTTTTCTACCGCGGACAAAGTGTGAGAGAAAAGTGATGGCGGGTCCCACTTATCGGACTTCTCAGCCGATTTGAGGTAATCAAGGTTCGCTCTCATGTATACCTCTTTTAGGGCTGTTGAGATGTTGACTTTGGCGCATCCGCTGGCGATGAGCTCTGCAAATTGGCCTGCTGTCAAGCCACTTCCTCCATGCAGAGCCATTGGAAGGCCTGTGGCTTTGAATAGTTCCTGAACCCGACCCACATCCAGGACGGGTGCGGCGGCATATCTTCCGTGTGCGTTTCCAATTGCCGGGGCAAATACGTCGACTCCCGTTCGCTCAATGAAATCGATGGCAACTTCTAGGGTTTGCCGTTTTGACTCAGTGTCGGATCCTATGCCGTCTTCGACTCCAGTGATTGACTCGATTTCACCCTCGACATGGGCCCCGTAGCGCCTCGCTTCTTGGACAACTTCGATTGTTTGTCTTAGATTTTCTTCCACAGGCAAAGCGGATGCGTCGAAAAGTACGCTATTCCAGCCGCGCTCTAGACACTCGCTTATGACCGCGCGATCAGGGCAATGATCGAGGTGCAGGGCCACGGGGATATCGATCTTCCGCGTCATGGCTTCCCACATAGAAGCTATGACGTCACTTCCCATCATGCGAACTGTCTTAACTGAGGTCTGCACAATTACCGGTGACTGGTTTGCCGCAGCCGACTTGAGCACTCCTTCGAGGGTCAAATCGTTGAAAATATTTATCGCTGGAACGCCGTAGCCTCCGGCCAGAGCGGATTTTAGAATTTCGCTCAAGTTTGTGACTCCCATTTATTCTCCTTGGTTAGTAGTAGCGCTAATTGTCTTCACGATGCCAGTTTTATCCACGTGTATTCTTTAGCTGCCCCACCAGTTCAACTGCCTGATGATAGTTTTCTCGGAAGCTTGAGTACTCCAAGGTTTTGGCCTGATCGGGTTTAAAGCTCTTCACTATCCGAGTTTTCTGATGTATAACTGAGGAAATTTCATCAAGGGCCCCGACTGCAACGGCGCCGATTAGTGCACTGGCTAGGCTTGCCGGAGCAATATCGCCGAGGCTCGAGTAGGTCAGGCCCGTTACGTCAGCTTTGATTTGGCAAGACAAGGCGCTTTGAGCCCCACCCCCATAACCCACTAATCTTTTCGAAGCATCGTTATCCGGAAGCATGGCCTCCACAGCTGCCCCAACTTCGAATGCTATGGCCTCCAGTATTGAACGCCGCAGGTGACCCTGGTGATGGTGCCATTCCAGACCCAGCCACGCACCGCGCATCAATGGCCGGCTTGGACTGGATTGACCTCCAAGGTGGGGCACAAAGATAAGACCATCGCTTCCCGGGCCAACATCTTCCGCAAGTAGATCTAACTCTGAGTCATCCTCATTCCCTCTTTTAGAGGCAATCTTGGTCTCAAACCACTCACGCGTGAATCCTCCACCAATAGCAACCACGCTTTGCTGAACGTAACCGTCCCCGATGGCGGAAGGAACAATATCGAAGAGGCCCATGGGGTCAGCCAGAAACTCTGAGACACCGTGCCCCACAACCTCATAGGTGCCAGCGCTATCGCCGATCATGTTTTCCCCGATGACATTGGCACCCAGGAACCCAGCCATCTGATCTCCGCAGCCTGCAATTATCGGAATTCCGGGGATTAATCCAGTGCGAAGAGCAATGTCGGCAGTCAAAGTTCCGACCACGGTGGTCGAGTCAACAATTTTTGGAAGCAAATTTGCAGGAACGTTGAGCGTGCTCGTTAGGTAATTGCTCCACTTACGTGCTCGTGTGTCACTCAACCCAACGGCCCAGAGAACTGTCGAATCAATAAAGGATTCGGCTGCACCCAGACCGGCCAAATGGCCACCAACAAAGCCACCGGCACCCAAGAAAACGCTTGTACGAGAGAACTGTTCCGGATTAGTGCGCCGATACCACGCAATTTTGGCCGCGATAACTGGCGAGCCGCTTCCCACAAGCTCGCGTACCTCAGCTCCATGGCTAGACACCATGGAGTCCAGGTCCGGCCCAAACCTTGTGTCAAGCGTGGTGGTATAGGCAGTGGTCGGCCGACCGTCGTCATCAATCCCTATCGTTCCGGAAACCATCGCGTCCGTCGTGATAGCCAAGACCCGCAGAGGATTAATTCCCGCCGCAGCGACAGCATCTCGGAGTGAGTCCTCCACAGCGAGCGTGATCGTCTCAGGGCTGTACTCAGCTATGCTTGGCGCTGGCTGAGAAGGTTTGTATTGTCTGTACCCGACACCCAAAATTGACCCATCGAGAGAATAAACGACTGACTTGGTTGAGGACCCTCCAACGTCGATTCCTATCACCACGTGATTCGTCATGTAATTGCCTCGGAGAGATAACCGCGGGATCTCAACTCATCAAGGAAGTGTGCGAAACGATCCTGATACATTTCAGATTCTCCTTTTTCGGGAGCCACTTCGTAATCATATGAAACTAAAAGGCGCGCCACTCTGGAAATTTCTTCGGGCCCCCCAGCCAAGGCAATGAGTGCTGCCCCGAAAGCCGAACTCGTTTCTTTAGCCTTAAGGACGGATCGACCTAAAACTGAGGCGCGCAATTCCATCCAAAGAGAATTGTGAGCACCTCCGCCCATTGTGACCTGCGGTCCCGTGACGGAGGCGCCAAGGTTATTCAATTTTTCCAACGCCAAGCGCTCTATGAAGGCGACTCCCTCGAGGTAGCCACGGAAAAGATCCCCAGGGCCAGTGCTCGAGCCAAGCTCAAAACCTCGGGCAGCTGGTGCGTGAAATGGAAAGAACTCGCCAACTGTGGCCAACGGGAGCACGAGCGTATTGCTTGTCTTTAGCTCCCTTGCATCTTTGGTTAGCTTACCCATGTCCTGTCCAGCGAACCTCACGCCGATGGCATCCGCACCGCAGTGCGAAGTCGCCGAAGGAATCCAGCCGCGATTCCAATGCTTGTGACTGTAAACCTGACTTTTCGAATCCTCAATTTTTTGTTCCGACGTGCCCTTGATGCTGAGCCCGGTCCCGATTGTGGAAACCCAACTACCCATCTCGACTGCGCCAGATGCAACCTGCGCAGCACTAGCATCTGTCATTCCTGCGAAAACCTTGGTATCTAGAGGCAATCCCCAGTCCTCCGCCACTGAGGACAAAATTTGTCCTATCGGCGTACCCGGTGCGACTATCTCAGGCAAGTGAGTTGGGTTTACACCAATCTCAGAGAGGCCATCTGGCCAAGCGAGGGTGTCCAAGTCAGCACCCGACTTCAGCGCGTTTGTGTAGTCAGTGATTGGAGTCCCTGCTCGAAGCTGACCGAGTACCCAGTCCCCAGCACTTAAAATGAACCGCGCTTGCAGGTACTTTTCGGGCTCATTCTTCATGACCCAAAGAGCTTTTGGTAGGGTGAAAGTGGGGCGAAACCAAGATGTGCCCAGTTTTATGCCAGCGTCGCGTTTTAAGTTGAGTTCATCACTCTCGATTCGAGCGCGCTTATCGTTCCACATAATGGCCGGTCTGACAGGTTTTAGGTTTCGGTCCGCCAGCACCAAAGTTCCGGAAGTAGCAGCTGCTGTGATGGTTACGTTGCCCCCCATCGGTAGTTCTCGAGCAATCTGACGCACGCACCGAGTAATGGCCAGCCACCAGGTGCTCGGATCTTGCTCTCTGAAATCGGAGTCATTGAGCTGTAGTGGCCAGCTTTCCTGAGCTCGGCCAATGACATTCCCTAAGCCGTCTACTGCCAAGACCCTGGCTCCCTGGGTGCCTAAGTCAATTCCGATACCGACGCTGGCTTGCGATATGGTCATTTGTGCTCAGCATCAGAACCAGTTTCAGAATTCTTATTCGCCTTTGATGAAAGAACTTGAAATAGGTCAACTCCCTCTTGAGCAGACGCACCATCGTGGATGATTGCGCGAAGCCCCGCGAGAACGGCGGCCGGGTTCTTGGAGGAGTAGATCCGTCTCCCAAACATAATTCCAGCACCACCTGCTAACACAGTGCTCTCTGCGATTTGCATTGTCTCGACGAGTTTCTCATCCCCGGCGGGTCCACCGGCAAGAACAACCGGAACCGTAGTTTGCGACACAATAGTTTCGTAATCTTCGACGCTTCCCGGCCAAATACATTTAACAACGTCCGCGCCGATTTCTGCGGACATGCGGCAGTACCATGCAAGTAGGTCTGGGTTAGCAACCTGAGTGCTGTCGGAGTGGTCCATTACTGAACGCGGTTCAATTATGAGAACTATTCCAAGGCGAGAACAGTCCTCTGCAAGCCTGGCATTGCGCTCGATTTCCTGCCGTTCAAGCTGATTGTCCTTGTGGCCGACATAAAGATAACTCATGATCGCATCCGCGCCTGCAGCAGCTACTTGCTCTACGCTCGCAATTGAGGTGACTGAACCCTCTGAAGTGCCATTCTCGCCGGGTCGAAATATCTTGCGTCCGTGAGATTTCCAGTCCACGTGGACCACCAGACTGGGCTTCTCGCGTCCGACAAAGCAGGTTTCGACTAGCTGAACGGATCCGGGTGCAACCATTATTCCGTTTGCTCCTTGCAGCTGTGAGAAAACTCGATTCATATCCGTCACCGACCTGAGCCCCTTGGGCGCCCCCGTCAGCACACCGTGAGAAGCGGCCACTATTATCGCCCTGCCCGATTGAGAATCAAAAATGCGTCCTAGGCGGATTATTTTTCCAGTTCGTGAATCCACAATGTTCCTTTCGTAACTTTTTGCTTAGCCTGAATGCCGTTGCCTCTTTAGTCCCGATGCACTTAAAGGCCTAGGTGTCCAGGATTTAGAATTCCCACAGGATCAAGAGTCTCCTTCAGTCTCCTGATTAGCTGGTGCTGCTCCCCTAGGTTTTGGGGAATAAACTCCTGGCGTGCTAGTCCGGCCCCATGGTGGTGGCTTAGCTCACCCCCAAGTTCCGTCGTAATCTTCATAGCGATTCGCCATATCTCAGCTAAGCGCGCGGAAGCTATTTTGTTGCTTTCGGCTCGGCCCAGAAGTATCACGTAGAGCGATACACCTTGCGGGTAAACATGTGAAAAGTGACCCAGAACCTCGTCAGACAGAGGCGCTAACGCCTCTGTTAAACGAGTGTAGAGCTCCTCGATTCCCGTCCACAAGTGTGCGACCTCAATAGTCTCGGCATATCCGCCATCCTCAGCGATCAGCTGCTCAACGGTGGAGAAATCGAACCGTCTCTCGTACCAGCGGTTTACCGGACCTGAACCGATAGAGCGGCCACCAAGTCCCTCCACAATTCTTCTAGATTCCTCATGTTCAGCATGGGCAATAGCTTGAAGTCCCTCGTGAGTCAAGAACATCGCGCACTCGGAGGCGGTGTCGTCTTGAAGTGCAAACCGAGATTCAGTGGAGTCATAAAACCGCATCAGGGATGGACGTATGCCAGCTTGATAAATTTCTCTTAAAGCATTAAGTCCGGCCTCTACGCTTGGCAGTAGCCATGCTTCACTGATCCGTTCGGGGGACAGGCGATAAATTTTCATGGTCACGTCCAAAATGATTCCAAACATGCCCTCTGAGCCGAGAAATAGCTCCTTGAGATCAGGCCCCACGGAGGCGCGAGGTTTTTGACCAACTGACATCTGGCTGCCATCTGAAAGAATTACTGTGTAGCGAACCACTGAGTCTTCGATCCCACCGTAGCGAGAACTTAGCTGCCCGGTAGCGCGGGTCGCTATCCAGCCCCCGATGGTAGATCGCATCAGTGACTGAGGAAAAAAATTAGAAGTAAAACCGCGCTCCTGAAGCCACGCCTCAATATCAGACCCCCTAGTGCCAGAGGGAGCTGAGACGGTTAGGTTTTTCTCATCCAGCTCTGGTTCGCCAGAGATGGATGACATATCCAGGACAATTCCACCGACAACCGGAAGAGCCTGGCCTGTTACTGACGAACCTAGTCCTCGCGTAGTAACTGCCGATCTCGCTTCACGGGCGAGAGCAAGTACTTCCCCAACCTGGGCTGGTTCGTCTACGCGCACCACTATTTCTGGCCGGTTGGGGTGCAGGTTTTGTTGCTGTTGCAACACTGTCACCGGCCACGCATCATGGCTGTAAGCATCGAGAGTCTCACTATCGGTAAGAACTCGGGCCTCTCCCAAAACCTGAATAAGGCGAGCAGCTAGTGCAGCAGTGGCATCTTGCCCTAAAACTTGAGGGAAAAGCACAATTACGTCCTTAGTCTTGAGCACAATTTACAATGTGCAGGTTACTGATTTCTTCATCATGCCACACATTCAGAAAATGTCCAATACTGTTTGAAAGCGTAAGATTTTATTGGAATGCAAAAGGAGTGATTGACAATTACAAAACTCGATGAGGTCAGACTCCTAGCACTCAATGCTCACCAGCGCACTCTCACAGAGGTTGCTAATGACATCTTGCGCGCTGGGATTGGTGGAAAAATTGCCACATCCCTGCAGGTGCAAGAGCGATTAGAAGTGGGCAGTGGAACCGTGCAGAAAGCTATTAGACACCTCGTAGATATTGGTGCGGTCCGCCTTCGAGCTAAGGGTCACAAGGGCACGGTCATCGAGGCTTTAGATCCGGCTTTGCTATGGAATGCGGCGTCTCTGCCGCCTTTTCGACTCGTTCTTACTCCTCCTGGAGCAATCGAATCCGGAGTTCTGTCTATAGGGATTCGAGCACAACTAAGTAAGAAGAGAATCGCGGTCGAGTTCGACTTTGTTAGAGGGGCGAGCCAGCGCTTGGCGCTCCTGGGCGATGGAATTCCCAGAGTCGCACTTCTAAGCAGAGGGGCCGCGTTCGACTTTGGAGCCCCGAACGATCCGGCCTTTGAGGTCCTAGATCTTGGCTTCAGTACTTATTATTCGCAGCAAACTCTCGTAGTGCTCTCTAGGCCAGGGCTTGATTTGAAAGGATCGAGCAAGGTGAGAGTGGCCAGAGATCCTGACAGTTTCGATCACAATCAATTGACTAGACGAGAGTTCCCTCGGCGGCCAAACATTGAGTACGTGGACTGCCCCTTCCCGGATGTGCCTGGGGCGATACTTGACGGCGTGGCCGACGCAGGGGTCTGGCATCAGGTCGTGACCACAATTACGCCTCAGCAAGCACGGTTAGAAGTGCGGCCGATTCAGTGGCCGTCAACTGATTTACAGCTCACCGCACTTTCTTCCGGGATTCTGGTCTGGAGGTCGGAGTTTGGCGAACTAGGAAAGCTTCTTGGCCTGATAGATTTCACTGCGATCCAGGCGGAGCAAGCTCGCCTTGCTTCAAGCGGAATTGCTTCTATTGAAGTGCGCGCAATCATCCCCCACATGTAGACAGCGGCCATCGGTCGGAACAGTATTTGGAACAACAGCTGCGGGGCTTTGGGTTTGCTTAGGCGTGGAATTGCCGCGACTAGGAAGTTCACATGCTGGCCAGAAGTGAACCGGACTCTTCCTGTTGTAACGATTGGGTCACAACAAACGTCAAGATGCTGCAATATGCATATTAGTGCCTATGGTTTCTATCAGGACTAGAACATTTCGTGCTAAGTCCTCCATGTTCTCAATGACGAATAGGTGGTAAGCAATGATACGAAAGCAAAAAATTCTACTGAGTGCGGGAGTAGCTGTAATCGCGCTTGTGTTAGCAGGTTGTTCCACTGGAGCAACTCCAGAAAATACAAACAGTGCGACCGCTGTAGCCGAAAACAAGATGGATTCCGTCGCTCTTATGGTTTCAGACTTGAGCAATCCGTTCTTCGCGTCTATGGAAACCTCACTCACTGCCCAAGCTGAGGCCGAAGGTTTTGCCTTGAATGTGCAGGACGGGCGTCAAGACTTGAACGCTCAAAATGAACAAATCGATGCCTTCATCCAGCAGGGAGTCGACATTCTGTTGCTAAATGCAGTTGATTCCGCTGGAATACAGCCAGCAGTTGAGCGTGCGATCGCCGCTGGTATGGTGGTCATCGCCGTTGGCGATAAGGCGTCAGGAGCGCAGGCAGTTGCCGCAGTAAATAATACCCAGGCGGGATCTGCCGCCTGCGAGTTTATGGCTGAGCAAATGGGCGGAAAAGGCGAAGTCGCCATTATTGACGGAACAGCAGTTTCCGCAGTCCAAGAAAGGGTAGTCGGTTGCTTGGCAGCGCTCGGCTCCTATCCTGACATCAAAATAGTCGCTCAGCAGAATGGCGACAATTCAATCGGAAAAGGTCAAATTATTGGAACTGACATTTTGACCGCACACCCGAACCTTGGTGGGATATTTGGGATAAACGACCCAACGGCGTTGGGCGCACTGTTGGCAGCTGAAGATGCAGGATTCACGAATCTAGTCATCGTCGGAGTTGACGGCAGCCCGGCAGCTGTAGCTGAGCTTCAGAAGGCCGATTCAATGTTCTTTGGAACAGCTACGCAAGATCCTGGCGCAATGGCGCTGGAGGGCTTGATAGCCGGAAAAACCCTCTTCAGCGGCGGTACTTTATCTCAAACGGATATTTTGCTTGACTCGCAGTTCGTGAACCGCGCAAACCTGAGCGAATATACCCCGTGGGGCTAATGTAATAGGAGCGGAGTGGGGGCCTTCTCCCACTCCGTTTTTACTTTTAACACGGGAGGAATCATGGCGCAAAATCTCCAAGTCCCATTATTAAGGCTGTCAGGAATTGGAAAGTCCTTCTCAGGCACCAGAGTGCTCCACCAGATCGCATTCGAAGTCTTACCGGGTGAAGTGCATGCGGTTATGGGAGAAAATGGGGCGGGAAAATCTACGCTCATGAAAATACTTGCCGGCATTCACTTACCTGACACTGGATCAATGAAACTGAATGGTCAGGAAGTCAAGTTCTTGTCACCTTCGGATGCGCTCAGAAGTGGCATCTCAATTATTCACCAAGAGCTGAATGTTGTGCCCGAAATGTCGATTGCTGACAACCTAGCGCTTGGAAACGAGCCTCGAACGAGGCTAGGCCTATTAGATAGGAGCAAAGTGGAGATCCAGGCTCGGGAGAAGCTTGCGAGAGTTCAAAGCAATCTTGATCCGCTGCAATCTATGGGGTCGCTTTCGATTGGCATGCAGCAAATAGTCGAGATAGCCAGAGCCATCGCACAAGATTCCCGTATTTTGATTTTGGATGAACCGACTGCCGCGCTTTCCACTTCTGAGTCTTCCCAGCTCTTCGAGTTGATTCTAAAAATGCGGTCGAACGGCATGGGGCTCATTTACATCAGCCACAGAATGCAAGAAGTCTGGGAGCTTGCCGACCGAATAACGGTCCTGAGAGACGGTTGTCTGGTTTCCACCTCCAACCGAGTAGATACCAGTCAGCACATTGTTGTTAACGACATGATTGGCCGAGATGTTGAGAGCTTGTTCCTTCGCGACGAAAGAAAAATAGTTCCAGGTGGTCTCTCGGTATCTGGATTGGGAGACGGAAAAAGAATTGGACCGGTCAGTTTTGAAGTGAGATCGGGCGAGGTCGTTGGCCTATTTGGACTGGTTGGCGCTGGGCGAAGCGAGATCGCGCGACTCATTTTTGGGGCAGATCGGGTTCGGCTTGGATCGGTTTCTGTCGACGGGAGTCGGGTCATTATTACCGATCCGGCCAGTGCGATTGCTGCTGGAATCGGACTTCTATCCGAAGACCGCAAGGGCCAAGGACTGTTGCTTAATCGCGATGTTATTGACAATGTGGCTCTGCCTTCGTTTGGAAGCTTTCAAAGGTTCGGCATCCTAAAGTTTGGCCGAATTAGAAGTGCAGTTCGGGCGGTGTCTGATCGCCTAAAAATAAAATCGTCGTCGGACTCTCAGCTGGTCTCCGAACTTTCCGGTGGGAATCAACAAAAAGTCCTGGTCGCTCGTTGGCTTGAGGTAAAGCCAAGAGTCCTAATAATGGACGAGCCCACGAGGGGAGTTGACATTGGATCGAAGGCCCAAATCTATCGCACCATCAATGAGCTGGCGTCTGAGGGGACGGCAGTACTCATAATTTCAAGTGACATATCCGAGGTTCTAGGAATTAGCGACCGCATAATTGTCATTCGCGATGGCCTCTTATCGGGGGAGTTCAATGGTCTTCTCGCGACTGAGGAGGCCCTAATGCTCAGCGCAACAGGTATAGAAAAACCGAACTCTGAGAGCGGTGCTGATCCGCAGAAAAGGAGCCGAACATGAGCTCGGAGAAAAGCGTTAAAGTTCCGGATAAAGAGTCCCCAGGCAAATCAGGATTTCGATTCGATACGTTCTGGGACCGCTGGGGTATTCTGGGCGTCTTGACATTATTGGTTATTTATATGTCTTTTTTCGCACCATTCTTTCTGAGCTTTGGTAACGCATTTAACGTGGCCCAGTCTATTTCGGTGAATGCGGTTCTCGCGGCTGGAATGACGGTGGTTATCCTCACTGCTGGTATTGACCTGTCAGTCGGCTCGATGATAGCGGTGTCAGGGGTGGGTTGCGTCATATTCCTGAATTTGGGCGTACCGCCTGTGCTAGCGGTTCTAGGCGGTATTTTGCTGACCACGCTCGCAGGGCTCTTAAATGGATTAATAATTTCTTATCTGATGTTACCTGCCTTCATCGTAACCCTAGGGGCGTTGACATACCTGCGAGGGATTGCCTACTCCTTGACTGACGGGAAGCCTGTCCCTATTGATGGGGAATCTCCTCTTCAGTTCATAGGTAGCGGTGATATCTTCGGCGTTCCGACTACCGTCGTCATGATGGCAACAATCTACCTGGTGCTGTGGTTCGTCTTGGAAAGAACTAGGTATGGCCGGCATATCTACGCGGTTGGCGGCAACAAGGAGGCGGCGCGGTTAGCCGGCATCAAGGTCAAAAGAGTGCTTACAAGTGCCTACGTAATCTCGGGGCTCACCGCCGGAATAGCCGGAATAATGTTTGCCTCACGCGTGCGTTCGGGCCAGGTGACCGGTGGCGAGGGTTACGAATTGGATGCTATCGCCGCAGTTATCCTTGGCGGCACGAGCCTCTTTGGCGGCAGGGGCAGGATTTTCGGCACACTGGTAGGAGCCGTAATTATTGGAGTACTTAGCAATGGCTTAATTCTTATGGGTGTTCCATTTTACACTCAGCTCATAGTCAAGGGGGCGGTAATTGTGCTGGCGGTGGCGCTGGACTACTTTAAGGGTCGGCCTCGCAGCTAGGAGTCTTTGAGCGATATCGGGTCAGTACCTGAAAAGGTACACGTTTAGCGTCAAATCCTCAATGAACGGGAAATCTGGCTCGACCTAGACTGGTCCACCACTAGTTTATTTCCCGCTTAGGCGGCCCGACTCAATGCGGATGACTCAACGTGGCTTGAGAGAAAGGTTGGGCGTCTCCCGGTGCGTTATTGCGCAGTTTGAAAAGGTAACTTACATGCCAACTGTGGACTCGATTTTGGCCTATGCTCAGGCGCTTGGTGTGAAGGTGAAATTCAGCATCGCTGCCAGTTGAACTCTGAATCTAAGGCCAGCTACAAAGTTGGCTGGAAACTCTAGATAATCTGCCTTACCCGAACAGCTCCGCCATGACACCAGACCAACCTTGACGAATATCTTCAAGCTTGAGATCTGCAATGTCTTTAATTTCAACTAGTCCTGAAGTCGCATCGGTAACACCGATGCGGAGACAAGGTACGCCTCTCGCTTCGCAAAGGGCTTGGAACTTCACGTCGTCTTCTCGCCCAACGCTGACTAGCACTCTGCTCTGAGACTCTGAGAAAAGTGCTGACGTCTGATCTATTTCATCACGGTCAAGGATGTCACCGAGCCAGATTCTGGCACCGACGTTGAACCGAAGTGATGCCTCTAGCACTGCGATGCCAAGACCACCTTCTGAAAGGTCATGGGCTGATTCAATCAGCCCTTGAATGCTTGCACCGTGTAATAGGTCTGCGAGCAGTTTCTCTTTTGCTAAGTCCACTTTTGGCGGTTGACCACCTAGGTGGTCGTGAATGTCTTTGGCCCAGGCTGAACCATCTAGTTCGTCATAGGTGGTTCCGAGAAGATAGATATTATTGCCATCATCCTGCCAACCCGACGGGATTCTTCTTGCAACATCGTCAATAACACCCAGGACACCGACAACGGGAGTCGGGTAGATGGCGACATCGCCCGATTGGTTATAAAAGCTGACGTTTCCACCTGTTACAGGAATGCCTAGTTCAAGACAAGCGTCAGCCAGACCGGCAGTTGCTTCTTTGAATTGCCACATGACTTCTGGGTTTTCAGGGCTACCAAAGTTCAGGCAATTAGTGACCGCTCTTGGGACTGCCCCAGTGACAGCAACGTTTCTGTACGCTTCGGCGAGTGCGAGCCTGGCTCCTTCATAGGGGTTTAGGTAGGCGTACTTGCCGTTGGCATCTGTTGCTAGGGCAACACCGAGCCCTGATTCTTCAGAGACTCGAATCATGCCGGAATCATCCGGCATCGAAAGTGCTGTGTTGCCGCCTACGTACTTGTCATATTGAGCTGTGATCCAGCTCTTGTCGGCTTGGTTAGGGGTTGCAATTAGCTGCATGAGCTGGGTTGCAAGCTCGGATGCGTTTGCTGGTCTTGCAAGCTTCGTTGAGCTGTTGTCATTGAGTTCATTTTGGTAGGAGGGGTAGGTAACTGGCCGCTCATAGACCGGGCCATCGTGGGCGACGGTTCTTGGTGGCACATTGACGATTTCTTCGTGACCCCAGTTGATATACAGCCGGTCTTCGTCGATTACGTCTCCGAGTACGGAGTATTCAACTTCCCACTTGTTTACGATTTTCTCGAATTCTTTTAGGC
>Ga0335398_10003687_pt1 | contig 22091 bp, 10 predicted proteins | sample BON03_FD_205742 | JGI IMG/M metagenome (GOLD analysis project Ga0335398, IMG submission 205742) | Freshwater microbial communities from Lake Bonney liftoff mats and glacier meltwater in Antarctica - BON-03 (spades assembly) (version 2) | ecosystem: Environmental > Aquatic > Freshwater > Ice >... | reverse complement strand
TTTACAAATCAACCATAAGCCGGGAGCTATCCCGCAACAGTGACGGGCGCAACGGGACCTATCGGCCTGAACTGGCCCAGCGCAAGCGAGACGAACGACAGAAGGAGAAACCCAGCAAAAAGCGCTTTACGGCTGGCATAGAAGAGTACGTGAGGGGCAAGCTCAAAGAGGACCTGAGCCCCGAGCAGATCGCCGGAGAAGCCAAGCGTAAAGGTGCGGAGTGCGTTTGTGCCGAGCGCATCTACCAGTACGTGTGGGCCGATAAGAAGCAGGGCGGAAGGCTTTACCGTCATTTGCGGACCAAGGGCAAGAAATACGCCAAACGGGGCAGTTTGAGGGGAAAAAGGGGCCAGATCAAAGGCCGAGTCCACATTGACCAGCGTCCGGCCATCGTTGACCAAAAGCAGCGGGTGGGCAATGTGGAGATGGATCTGGTCGTTGGCAAGGGCCAGAGCGGCGTGCTGCTGACTATCAACGACCGAGCCACGGGGATGCTGAAAATGGCCCGGCTGGATAGCAAGGAGGCGGCCCTAGTGCAGGCCCAAGCTGTCGAGATGCTGGCCTGCTGGAAACCGCTGCTGCACACGATCACGACCGACAACGGTAAGGAATTCGCCCACCACCACAAGGTTGCAGAAGAGCTGGAGGTAGAGTGTTACTTTGCCAAGCCCTACCATTCCTGGGAAAGGGCAGGGCGGCCTGTGCCGAGCCAACGAAAACCTCAATGGGCTGGTGCGCCAGTATTTCCCGAAATGGGTCAGGTTCGACCGCGTCACCCAACAATGAGTTGACCAAGTAGTAGTAATTTTAAACCAAAGACCCAGGAAGAGGTTCGGGTACCGATCACCCGAGGAAGTTTTTCAAAGCGCTACTTTAAATAACCAGGGTGTTGCATTTATAACTTGAATCCACCTAGCCTTGCTTTATTATGCATTTCAGTTTTTCAAGAGAAACTCCCAAATCAAATAAATCGATGCCTACATCAAATTGACTGGCCTCCAGTTTTTTACAGCATGTCGTTGTGCGTATGCTTTCCGAAGAAAAATTGCGTACCAAAATAAGAATGAACGCTGACGATCGGCCCCCGCTTGGCGGTCGCGCCACCGAGTTATTGATGGGTGAATTAATTCGTAAACTTTCAGCCCTGAAAGTGCATGACACGTCAGCCCAGGGTGAAGCTGCTGCCAAGAAAATTTTGTATAAAAAGCTAATCCACTATTTCCTGCGCATTCAGAAATTTAGCCATGTTTTGATGAATTCCCGCGCCCTGATGATTCACGTCCATTGCCAGGATTTTATCAAAAAAGGCCACCGCCTGACTTGTATGACCATTGGCCAGGCCCAGGTTACCGAGGGCCATCAGGTAGAAGCAGTGAATGCGGTTACGCTCATTCAGATCCGTATCAAAAACGAGCATGTCGGGTAGCGATACGGCAAAATAATCGAGCTTAATCGTATCGTCCTGATGGGTTTCTCCGTACTCAATCAGTTTCCTGAAAAGTGCCTCGGCCCGTTCGGGTTGGTACAGTTTTTTCCAGGCCAGGCCCTGATAAAAAAGTTTATCAGGCTGCTGATCATTGTAGAATATGGCTTGCATGGGCGCGTCCAGGCCTACTGTCGCCCGCTCAAAAAACATCGTTGCCGCCGCCGTATCGCCCATGGCTTCGTGCGCCAGCCCTTTCAGATAAAAAATATCATTTTCCTGCACCCCATATAATTTACCTTCGCCCAGGTTGAGTGGATAGTTTTCCGCAGCATTCAGTAAATCAAGTGCTTCGGCGGGGTTCCCATCTAATAATGCTTCTTTCGCCAGTTCGATGTGACAGAGTAGGTATTGTCCCACTACTTTGCCTTCGCCCCCTTCCCACGGGTGAAATTGTCGGGCAGCCAGCAACGTGCGGGCAGCCTGGTACTGACCCAACTGATTGTACAGCGTAATCTGTTCCAAGTACAAATCGTCGCGCTGTTCAGTGGCCGTTCCGTATTTTTCCAGCCGGGCCAGCCGATCGGTGGGATCGTGGTTGAGCTTCTTACAGAGCTGGTCTAGTTCCATCAGTACCCGCGCGTCAGTCGTGTCCAGCGCGAAAGCACGTTTCAGCATCGCGAGCGCCTTATCCGATCGCTGTAATTTGTTCTGATAGGCCAGCGATAGATTTCGGTGTACGGTCGGAAAGGTATCGTCCAGTGTAGCCGAGCGCTCCCAGGCATCCATAGCTTCCGGGTATTGGCGGTTACCATACCAGAAATTACCGAGGTAGTACCAGGTCCGAGCGTGATTGTAATCTGGTTGAGTGGTAGCCCATTGCAGCACGATAAGCTCATCGAGGCGGTTAGGAAATACGTAGTCCGGACGGGCTTGGGTAGCTTTTTTCAGGTAAAAATCACGCAAATCTGCTTCGTTCTGCTGATGATAGAAGTGCGCAAGAAAATAATAAATAAGGGGATAAACTTCGGCCTGTTCCAGTTCCAGGAGCATTTGAGCCGCTTCATCAAACAACCCGGCCCGGCTGTAATCTAGTGCGTACTCCAGATAATTATGGACGTAGTGCCGCATGAGGTGGTTTAACTCCTGCCGTAATTGGGTGTATTCGCCATCGACTTTTTCAATCAATACGCGCTCAAACAGACAGCCGAAATGGAATTTGTCGATGGCCAGCGTATCATCGATAAGTCGTTGCGCTTCGGCTATCTGGCCCGTTTTGCGGAGCAGCGCTACTTTCAGATGCCGAGCTGAGTGGCCGTGCCAGTTGCGTACCAGCGAGCGTTCTGTGAGCTCGAGTGCATGCCCGTAGTCGCGCCGCTGCGTGGCGATACGGGCCAGTTCCAGAAAACTGGTATCCTGCCAGGCGGCGTTCCAGGTGGCTTTGAAGAAAGCATCGAAGGCTTCGGCAGGCCTCCCCAACTTGTTCATACACAAGCCCAGGTTGTAGTACGCTTCGCCGTCGTAAGGATTAGGATTTCGGGTGGTAAGCGTCTGGATGGCCGCTCTGAAATAGGGTTCGGCTTTGGGAAACTGCCCATGCCGATAGTGCCAAAGTCCCAGAGCGTTGTTGCAGCGGCTATCTTTTGCATCACGGCGGAGGGCTTCTTCGTAGTAATCAGTCGCCAAGTACGTAGCGTGGCGGTACTGCTCGATGTGGTGGCCTGTCAGGTAGAGTTGCTCGTTGTTCTCGACTTCGGCGGGTGCTTTGGCCGCAATGGCGGGTTCCGGGATGGTACCTTCGGCGTCAACTTCTTCGGGTTGATAGGCCACTAATTCCACACCCTCAGCTGTTGTGACGCTTAGTTGAACGGCAGTTTGGTTTTCTGGATTCGCCGTTATGTTTTGAATAAAAGGCTCGGCGGGCGAAAGATCTATTTTTTGTTTAAAAATAATCTGGCCTGCATCAGTCAAACAAACCTCCGCTTCCAAATATTCAGCTGTTGCATAAACACTTAGTTGGATTTTGTTATCTGAAAATTCCAGATTGACGGCCGCCTCCTTCGTCGCATTTTTAACGATTCCAATTTCACTGTACGGCATGAAGTACTGCGTGAACGTGCGCTCTTCGTTGGGCATGATCCACGAGAAATCGGGCTGATTATCGGTAAACACGCCCGTCATTAACTCGATGTACGGCCCGTCTTCGTCGGTGAGATTGCGGTCCCAGGCGTAGCCAAATTCACCATTGCCCCAGGTCCATTGTTTTTTACCCGGCGACAGGTGGTGGTTAGCCACGTGTAGTAAGCCGCCTTTGGTATCGTGCTCGTATCCCCCCACGAAATCATACTTCGACGAAACCGCCATATACGACGTCGGCACCGGAATATTTTGGTACCGCGATATGTCCGTCCCCGGCGAGTAATCTACTTTGTAATAGGTTCCCTTCGCGATCGGGAACGCCGAAACGTCGCGGCGGCCGTGGTCGAACACGGCGTGGACATCGGGCGGAAACACCGATTGATAGTAGTCGTTCACTTTGACGGCCGGATTGCTCCACCACAGAAAAGTCTGCGGTAGCTCGGTACGATTGTACAGCACGCCTCGAACCTCGAGGTACGCTTTGCCGGGGTACAGCCGAAAGCCCGCCATCCCCTTGGTGCCAAACATCCGCTCAACCTCACTGACCCACACCGTCTTGGAGCCATCGCCGTGCTCTTCCGTGGTAAAATCGACGGGCTCGAACGTGCTGGGACGATGGTGCTGCGGCCAGTTGAACTCAATACCGCCCGAAATCCACGGCCCGGTAAGGCCCACCAGGGCCGGCTTGATCACCTGATTGTAATAGACAAAATGACGGTTTTTGATCTTGTCGAACGCCATCTGTACCCGCCCGCCCAGCTGCGGCAGAATCATGATTTTCAGGTATTCGTTTTCCAGATAAACTGCCTGGTAGGTACGGTCTTCTTTGTGATCATTTATTTTCTCAATGACGGCATTAGGATACACCACGCCGCTGCTGCCCTGATAGACTCGCTTCTCGAGAAACATCGGATTTTTTTCGGGCTTTCCTACGCCATAGGTAGGAATAACGACTGCTTCTTCCCAAACACGCACTTCCTGCAAGTTCATATAAATGAGGGGCTTATAGATTCTAAAAGAAATAGGATTCAGAGCAGAGCGATCCCTGCTTTACTTTTTTGTGGATGCGCCAAGCGTAGATTCCTGCTGAAAGAGCTGCCCGATCTGAACCGTCGACAGCGCTTCGGTGGGGTTGAAAGCTTTGCTGTTCATGTACTTGAGCAGGCTGTATTTCAGTTGCCGTGCCGAGGTACGCTCGGACATAGAACTGTCGAGATCGACGCTGCAAACGATCAGTTTTCCTTTGCCTACGCGCACTTCAAAAGCCAGCGATAACCGGCGATTCTGAAACCAGTCGTCGATGGGCTGAATCAGCGGGCGCAGGCTTTTTTGAAAATTATTCAGGATAATCGGCTGGGAATTCATCACGATGTCGTGCCACTGGTAGTTGCTGTTCATTTCGGTGGGAAAGGACGCAAACAGCGGGTGCGTGGGGTCGCAGACCAGCCCCAGCGTGTGAGGCGGCTGGTTTTCGGTCCAGGAAGTGTTCCAAAAGATAGACGAAAACCCGATGGCGACTTCGGCCCCTTTGCCTTTTTTTACGTGGCCATAGGGCAACAGCAGCACACGCGCGCCCTTTTCGAGCTGCGCGGCCACGTCGGGCGTCAGGGCGTTAGCCACGATTACCTGGCCCTTGACCGCATCGGGGTTGACGCCAGCCGGATATACCCAGATATTCCAGGAGTTAGTGACCGGGTTCGTCGTATTTTCGATACCGCTTAGTGTTACTTTTAGAGTCAACATTTCCGCCTTTTTGAACGCTGACAGCGGCATATTAGCCGTACCGATCGTCTGGCAGTTGTCGATGGCGACTTTGTCTTTATTAAAACAGCCCCGCTGCACTATTTTTCCGGCGCTATTCAACAGCTGCCAGTCGATACGCTGGTTTGTGAGTTCACTGGCCCCAAAATGAGCGATTTCGAGGGCGGCTTGCATGGTTTCGTTATTTTCATAGATGAGTTTTTTCATCCGCGCCAGCAAAACCGTCGAGTTACTAAACGTGCGGTATTCCTGGGGCGTGGTGTATCCTTTGGACTCCCAAAAAGTGTCCAGCGCGCCCACTAGCGCTGTGCCCTGACCGGGAAAATCGTGCAGACCCAGCAACTGAAAACCGGCAAATCCGGGTGTGCGCAGGGCGGCTTCGATGTCGGCTTTATAGCAGAGCGTTTGCAGTCGTCCCGATGCGTACAGGAAATCGGCGGCCTGGTCGCCCATGCCGGATTCGTTGAGCGTTTCCCGAAAAATCTCAAAATTTGTGGCCTTCAAAATGCCCGTGTATTTATCGATTTCCTTGAAGTTGGGGTAAGCACACCACTGGCCGATTTCGTGGCTCACGTAAGGAGCCCCGGCGTTTTTAATGATATTGCGCCAGTCAAAATCTGTGCGGGGAGCTCCCTTGTTAATGATACTTTGAAGGCCCTCGCCCCACCGCTGTATGCGAGCCTCGGCGCTGTTGTGGTACTGGTTTTCGGGAATCATGGGCCAGCCCGCGCCGCTGGTGTAAAGCCGACGGTCATCTTTTTCCTTAAAATGATCCACCCAGCGACCCAGAAAATTGTTCTGATTGTCCCCACCCGGCTCGTTTCCATAAGCCATCATACAAAACGAAGGGTGGTTGCCGTATTGGCGGATAATCCGCTCCGACTCGTCGTAGATAAACGCGTCGACTACTCCGCCCGTACCCACCGCACTAGACTGATTAGCCCAGAGCGGGCTCTCGATTTGCAGGTACATCCCCAGCCGATCCGCCACCGCAAACGCCGCCTCGGGCGGACACCAGGAGTGAAACCTCAGGTGATTCAGCCCGTAGTCTTTGGCGGTCTTCATGATTTTCTCCCAGGCCGCTTCGTCGGTGGGCGAGTAGCCCGTCAGCGGAAAAGCCGCACAATCAACATCGCCCCGCAGAAAGATCGGCCGCCCATTGATTTCCAGTCGCGTGCCCACGGCCCGCACTTCCCGCATTCCGAAGGAAACTTCTTTTGTCGATACTTTCTGCCCCTGTTCGTCGACCAGCTGGGCCGTCAATTGGTACAGTTTTGGATTAAATTCATCCCAAAGTTCAGGGTTAGAAATAGAGTAGGTAGCCGTCAGCGTAGTCGCTTCGGTCGAAAAGCGAACGGGGATTTTCATTGCCGGTCTGGTCGATTTTTCGCCCGACAGGCTACTCACCTGCAAGATCAAGTCGCCTTTAAAGTCTTTGCCGCGGGGCTGCTGCAGCGAAACCGTCAGGTCGATAGAAGCCGTGGATAATTTCGGACGTATCTGCACATCTCCCACATAAACCGGCGAACTGGCCGTGAGCGACAAGTCGCCGATCAGGCCATTCCAGTTGGTCTGAGTATGATCCGTGATACTGTGCGAATTTACGCCTATGTTTACAACATAGCGATTATCAACCCGGATAATCAGCGTATTCTTGCCGGGCTTGAGCTGTTTGCTAAGGTCAAACTCGTGGGGAACCACTAGGCTGTTCCGGGTGCCGCAAAACTGGCCGTTGACGTATACCATCGTGCTCCAATGGCAACGTTCGAGGTTGAGAATAACGCGCTTTTTGGCCCAGTCAGCGGGAACTTCGATTTCCTTTTTGTACCAGGCTGGTCCGGCGTAATAGTGATCGGGTTTGAGCCAAAAAGGCATTTTAAGGTCGCCTTTCCGGTACTTTTCATAACGATCGGAAATAAAATAACTACTGTCCACGATTTGGCCTGTCCACGGGGTATCGAGCGTTACGGGGTTGCCTTTTCCGTTGGTGGCCAGCGAGCCGGGCAGTTTCACGGTATCATCAAATCCCGCTGGCAGCTTCCACCAAGCTTGACGCAGCCCCGCATCGCCAGGATCAAGGCGTAGCTGCCATTCTCCGGCCAACGATAGCTTGTCCTGAGCGAATGAGGCCGGGAGATTGACCAAATAAAAACTGATAATTAGGAGCAGATGAACCAAACTATTTTTCCTCATGGTGTTACTTTTAAGTTTAATAAGCTACTTTAAATCCGTATAAGTAGCTAACAGCTATTAGTTTTAGGGTGATTGCATGAAAGTGCTAGTTAGCTGTCTGTAACCTGGATTCTTTGAAAGAAAGTATTATTTTTTACCTTAAATCAGCTTTTTGCTCTTGATTCCAATGTCTTATAAAAGTAAAGTGCCATGCTTTATGAGAAATATTCTTCATGCAATCGCCCTATATTAGTTTGTAGTTGTTAGCTTTTTTCAAGTATTTGATAAATAGAATATTAGCTATTAGCTTAGCCAAATTAATAGTACAAACTAATGCTGCGTTAGAACTTATATCGATTGTGCCGGGCTTGAGTCCGCCGTTCCAGAATCTAAAACCACTTCACCAATTCATCTACAATTAGTAAATGCCCGGCTTCATTGGGATGGTTATCCTGCGCCATGTAGCTATCGGCAAAGCCAGCTTGGTACTTATCAGCCAATTGCCTAATCTGGTTGGCGTGCTGATTCAGTTTGTTCTCCGGCTCGCTCATATCCACTTTCAAATCGGGCGAGGGCGTAAGCAAAATGACTTTGATCACCGTTTGCTAGGATTGTTTGGCCTTTTCCAACCCAATCCGCCGGTCGTTGAAGGCGTAGTCGATGAACAGCACGTCGGGCTTGTGGGTTAATACGTCGGTCTGAAAGCGAGCGGCTCCCTGCTCGGAATTTTCGCCCCCAATGGCCGTCACCAGCACGTTGATAACCGCGTAGGAAAGCGGTCTTTCAGGTGTTTCAGCAACTGATTCGGATACGCGCCAAGGGTATTGACAATCGGCGTTTTAAAGTACCCCGTCGGGACGCTATGCCCATAAAATAGCAGCGTAATTGACCGGTTCCTAGGCCATTCTTTGGTCAACTCCGTTTTAATGTCCGTCAGAAAGGTGGCGGGGGCGGCTACGTCGGATCGAATCGGACGGGAAGCGGTCAGAGCAAGGAAAGCTAAAACCGCAAAAAATAGGATGGCTCGTTTCATCGATGATTCTAATTTTTAAGAGTCTGTTCCTTCTTTTTCGCCGTGAGCGCTTTGACCTCATCCGCCGATAGCGCGACCGTCGGCTTGAAGTCTTTCGTATTCATATAATTCAGCAAACTATACCGCAGTTGCCGGGCCACCGGGCGGTCCTCTAAATCGCTGCTGATGTCAAAACTGCACAGCATCAGTTGCCCTTGGCCCACTTTTGCTTCCACGATACTAGCCAGATAACGGTTGTTGGCGAAGTTGTCGATCTGTCGCACAATGGGTGACAGGCGATTGTCTGGCAGAATCATCGTGGTAGATTTGGTACATAAATCCCACCACTGCCAGTCGGTATGAAAATCGGTGGGAAAGTTTTGCAAAGCCGGGTGCTTCGGATCGCACAGCAAACCCATCGTGATGGCCTGCGCCGGGAAATGCACCGGACTCCAGAACACGGGAACAAACTTACCTTCCATGCCCACCATCTCTTTGTAATCGGGGTTGAGCAGCACTTTTTTGCCCTGCTCTAACGCCCGCATGGCCGCTTCGGTCGATTGCGTGAAAAAGACTTCCGCCGAAGCGTCGGGAACTTTGACTGGATAGACCCATATGTGCCAGGTATTGTAGTGGGGAGTTCCTTGCAGCGATAGTTTCAGGGTGAGTTGTTTAGCCGTTTTGATACCGCTCAGTCTTGCGCCGATGGTGCCAAGCGGGTGGCCGTTGCCCACAGGGACGGTAGTTTTCGGGAGTTTTCCACCCGCGAGTTGCTTACCCGTTTCATCCGTCAGCGACCACTCCGGCGTCACCTCAGTCAATGGGGTGGCTCCGAAATTAGCAAGTTCTGCCGTGGCCGTAAAGTTTTCTGAATTCCTATAAGTCGCTTTGGGAAAGCGTAGCAGCGGCACGATAGGCGAGCAAAACTGACGGAATTCCTCGGCGGTCAGAATGCCCTTACTATCCCAAAAGGCATCGAGCAGACCAATGTCCGCCGTGCCTTGACCCGGAAAATCGTGCAAGTCGAGCAACTGAATGCCGCTGGCGGCTTTGGTCCGCAGAATCCGCTCTAATTCTTCCTTATAGAGAATGGCGGCCAGTTTGCCGCTGGCTTTGGTGTAGCTTTCGGCCAAAGGCAGCAAGCCCTTTTTCTCCAAATCATTTTTAATAGAAATCAGGCTGATGGGTTCCAGCACACCCGTGTACTTTTTGATTTCAGCCATATTCGGAAACACCGCGTACTGCCCCACTTCGTGCGTCACGACGGGGACGGGCATTCCCACCAGCGAAGCGGAGTAATCGTTGGTAAAAGCCGGAGACTGTTGATTGAAAACACCCTGTCCCCGAACCCAGCCTAGCTTTGTTCTTTGGGTAATGAAGAAATCGTCGGCGGGTTCGGGCCAGCTCCCGTGCGGGGGCTGAAACGAGTACGAAGTCGTGGTATATAGATGGCGCTTGTCGGTCTGTTGGAGGTGCGCCATCAGGTCAGTCAGGAAGCTGATGCGCCCTTCCAATTCATTACCCATAGACCATAAACAAAACGAGGGGTGATTGCCGTATTCCCGGCTTATGCGGGTGGCTTCGTCGCGGATAAACTGGTCGGCTTTGGGGTCTTCGCCCACCAGCAAACTCCACAGCGGCATTTCGATCTGCAAATAAAAACCCAGCGAGTCGGCGACCTCAAAAGCCGCTTTGGGCGGACACCAAGAGTGAAACCGGATGTGGTTCAGCCCGTACTGCCGTGCCGTGCCGAATACTTTTCCCCAGCCCGCGCGGTCGGTCGGCGGGTGGCCCGTGAGCGGAAAAATGGCGCATTCCAGCGTTCCGCGCAGAAACAATCTCCGACCATTGATGTGGAGCAGACCAGCCTCATTAGTCAGTTGACGTACCCCAAAGGTGGTTTTATACTGACTTGTGCTTTGGCCGTCGTCTGTTATGAATTCGGCAGTCAGGTCATAAAGCTTGGGAGAAAATTCATCCCAAAGTTGCCTGTTCGCCCCCAAATCGTAGGTCACATTCACCCGCTGCTGCCCCGCATCGAGCCGCACGGTTTGCTTAGCTACGGGCAGGTTTTTTCCGTTCACGCAGGCCGTGAGTTGCAGCGTTCCGGCGGCGGCTTTTCCGGTTTTATTTTGCAACTCGACTTGCACTGCTACGGCGTTGGTAGAGTTGGTTTCGGTGCGAATGTGACTGATATAGACTGGGTCGTAGGCGGTGAGGGTCAGCCTACCGATGGCTCCATTCCAGATGGTTTGGGTGCCATCGGTGTAGGCATGGGCCAACGCGTTGTGGCTGATTTCGTATTGCTCTTCGTTGTTTACGCGCAGCAGAATCGTGTGCTCACCCGGTGTGAGCAGATTTGTCAGATCGTAGCGGTGGGGCGTACTCAGGCTTTCCTGTTGTTGCGGAGTAGCAGGTTTTCCATCCACATACACCCTGCTTTGCCAGAGCACCCGTTCCAGCATCAGTTCGATTTGTTTGCCCTGCCAATTGGCCGGAATCGTTATCGTGCGCCGATACCAGGCCGTTCCAATATAACGGTGTTTGCGGGCCAATTGATAGAGCGCTTCACGGTCAAGCAAGGGCTTCAGCGTGAGCGAATCGCCCAGCCCGGCTTCATCCGTCGTGCCGGGAAGCTGCATTTTGTAGGGATACTTGTTTTTCAGCCACCGATGCACCCCGCCGTCCAGGTTCTTATCGAAAGCCAAGTCCCATTCGCCTGCCAGCGAAAGCTCGCTTTGGGCAGAGAGAGATATGGGAAAGAGGGTAAGGAAAAGGAGAAAGAAGAAGTGCATAATGAAGAAGTGCATAATTGGGTAAGGAAATTCAATATTGAACGAAACTCAATGCGGCATAAAAACATCCTCCATTTCTTCCAGTGTTTTACCCTTCGTTTCGCGCACATTTCGCAGCACAAACACGAAGCCGATCATGCAAATGACGGCGTAGAGCCAGAACGGTCCATACGTACCCAGCGTCTCGGCCAGAATAGGAAAGGTGAATACGAGGATGAAATAGGATCCCCACAGGCTCAGAATAGCAACGGACGACGCTAGGCTGCGTACCCGGTTGGGGAAAATTTCGGAAATCAGTACCCAGGTGACCGGGGCCAGCGAAGTAGCGTAGGTGGCAATAGCGAGCAGCACAAAAATGGACAATAATCCTGCCGAAGCACCAGTTTGCAGGAGGGTGGCAATGACGACGTACAAAATGCTCAGCGTCAGTGCGCCAAAGAGCATCAGTGGCTTGCGCCCCAATTTATCAATCTGCCACATGGCTACTACCGTAAACACCAGATTGACAGCCCCGATCGCTACGGTCTCGAACAACTGCCGGTCCAAGTCGGCCCCGACGGTTTCGAAAATAGTAGAGGTATAGTTAAACACGACGTTGATACCGCATAATTGCTGAAATACAGCCAGCCCTATACCCACAAAAACGGCCGCTCGAATACCCGGTTTCCACAACTCCGATAGCGTTACCTTCGTCTGATTTTGGGAAGAAACGTTCACGTCGGCCACCGTTTTCTCAGCAAAAGTACTGCCGCCGATACGTTGCAAAATAGCCATGCCCCGCGCGGTGTGTCCATGCTGAATGAGCCAGCGCGGGCTTTCGGGCAACCAGATTACTCCAAACAGAAAGAAAACCGACGGCACGGCCCCCAGGCCGAACATCAGTCGCCAGGCGTCAGGTCCGTTGTCGGCCAGGCCGTAATTCACGAGATTGGTAATCAGAATACCGATCACGATGGTCAATTGGTTGATAGCCACGTTGCGGCCCCGCACCTCGGCCGGCGACACCTCGGCAATGTACATGGGACTCAGCATGGAAGCCATTCCCACGCCAATACCCGCCACGAAGCGGGCCACCATGAAAGTCGTGAGGGAATTGGATAGAGCCATTGCGATGGACGAGACAGCGAAAATGGCCGCCGCCGTCATCAGCGACGGGCGACGTCCGTAATGGTCGGCAAGGCGGCCCGCCATCACGCAGCCCACCATGCAGCCCAGTGCCAGCGTTCCCGTCAGAAAACCTTCCCACCAGGCCGTCAGCCCGAAGACATCCCGCAACAGCGGGAGCGCTCCGGCGATCACGGCAAAATCGAACCCGAAAAGATAACCGCCAAGGGCCGAAATGAAGGAGATACCCAGAGCATAATTCGTGTTGGTAGTGGGGGCATTCATATTTTTTATACTATTCAAGTATTTAGCAACAAAAATACAAGCTCATGCAGCGCAATTAAATGACTGATCTTACGAAAAAGTTGGATAAAATGATGCTTTTGCTCCCGTCTCGTGAAACGCGGGCTGAATGAAAGCCCCAATTAGATAATTTTATAAAACCCATAAAATTATCCATCATTACCCGAATAATCTCTATTGAATCATCTTGTGTGTATTTTTAACTTTACATATAAATAGACTTCACCCTATATTTATTTTCATTTTGTGGTTATGTAACTATTTTTAATCTTTTATTTTTTCTTAATTTTATTATAAACCTCTAACTATTTATCTATGCAAAACTATTTACGACGTCTGCAAATAGGATGTTTGTTGGCTTTCTTCACCCTCACTGCTTTCGCTCAGTCGCCTGTCACGGGCAAAGTGGTGGATGAGCGAAACGAGGGGATTCCGGGGGTGACCGTTTCGGTAAAGGGCAAAATTCGCGGAACCACCACAGATGCAACGGGTACTTTCACGCTGGAAGCAGCTCCAAGCGAAACGCTGGTATTCAGTTATGTAGGCTACGGCAGCCAGGAAATTGGGGTAGGGAATCAAACCAACTTCAATGTTAAATTGGCACCTGACATCCGCAATCTAGATGAATTGGTGGTGGTAGGTTACGGCACGGTAAAGAAAAGTGATTTGACGGGCTCGGTAGCCACCATTAAGGGGGATGCCATCAGGGAAATGCCCGTCACATCAATCGACCAGGCCATTCAGTCACGGGCACCGGGTGTGCAGGTCACACAGAGTTCGGCGGCACCGGGCGGAGGAATATCCATCCGAGTGCGCGGGGCCAACTCCATCAACAGTGGCAGTGAGCCGTTGTATGTAATCGACGGTTTTCCGATGTACCCTGATAACGATGCGGCAAGTGCCGGGGGCAATCGACGCTCGAGCAATGCCATGGCAACGATTAACCCCAACGAAATCGAGAGTATCGAAATCCTAAAAGATGCCTCAGCAACCTCGATTTACGGCTCACGCGGTGCCAACGGTGTAGTACTTATCACTACCCGGCGCGGCAAAGAAGGACAAAGCCGGGTCGATTACGACGGATCATACTCGACGCAGACCATCGCCCGCGACATCGACGTGCTCAACGGGGGAGACTACGCCCGCTACCTGAACCTGCTGGAAAAAAGCCAAGGGGGTAGCCCTCGCTTCACCGACGCCCAGATCAACCAAATAGGGCAGGGAACCGATTGGCTGGATGCCATCACGCGGACAGGCGGGCTGTCCAACCACCAACTTTCCTTTTCGGGGGGTAATAAGGCCATGCGTTACGCTGTCGTGGGCAACTATTTGGGCAATCAGGGCATTGTCAAGAACACCTATTTCAATCGCTACGGTTTACGACTCAACCTCGACAACGATTTCCTGAACGGAAGAGCGACGCTCAGCAATAGTTGGGCTTACAACCGCACCAGCAGCAGCAACGTCCCCACCGACCGCGGCGGTCCCGGCGGCATCATCATAACGGCCCTGGGCCTTGACCCGACGGTGCCTGTTTACAACCAAAATGGCCAATACAATTACCCCAGCTATGACCAGCGATTCACGATCAACCCTTTGGCCGAGGCTTTAGAGGGCGTCGATAAGGACAATACCAATCGGCTCTTTGGTACCACGGCGCTCACTTTTCGGATTATGGAAGGGCTGCAATTCCGTACCAGCATCGGGGCCGATATCCTGAGCGCTGAACGCAATACGTTTTATAACAACTTCACCTTCACGGGGCGGCAGAACAGGCGCGAACTACAAAAGGCCAACCGTAGTGTAAATAGCATCCTGAACGAGAATATCCTGAGTTATAACAAGGAACTCGTGCCAGGCCATAACCTCGACGTGACACTGGGCTATACTTATCAGCAGGAAAGGAACCTCTTCAGCTCAATCGCCACGCGCGGGCTGCCTTCCGACGACGCCGCATCGGTCAATTTACAAAATGGCAGTAGGCCACAAATTCCCTTCTCAGGTCGGCAGGATTGGGCACTAGAATCATTGCTGGGCCGAATTAACTATAACATCAAAGACCGCTACCTGATGACGCTGACCATGCGGCGCGACGGCTCGTCCCGGTTCGGCCCCAACAACAAGTGGGCTACCTTCCCCTCGGGAGCGATTGGCTGGCGGGTGGTGAACGAGAAGTTCTTTCAGGGTTCGGGCTTGGGTCGGGTGTTCAATGATTTTAAGTTCAGAGCCAGTTACGGCTTGACGGGCAATTCTCAGATTCCGGTGTACCGCTCGGTGGGCGGCCTAGTTCCTTACAACTATGTGTTCGGCAACAACCTAGTGGCGGGCTACGGCCCCGACCGGATCGCGAACCCCGACCTCAAATGGGAAAGCACTTCGATGCTCAACCTTGGCTTGGACGTGGCCCTGCTGAACAACCGGCTTTCGATGACCTTCGATGTATTCAGTAACAAAACCTCCGACCTGCTGCTGAACGTTTCGATTCCCCAAAGCACCGGGTTCAGCACTATTTTTCTTAACTCCGGTTCGCTGGCCAACAAGGGCCTCGAATTCTCGACCAATTACAAAGTCATCAGCAATAAGGCTTTGAACTGGAATCTGAGCGGCAACATTTCGTTTCTGCGCAACAAAATCACGAGCTTGGGCAAGAGTACGCCTTTCTTCGCAAACAGCACTAGTGGCCACCTAGGCGTATTCGGTAGCTGGGTGGAAGCGGGTAATCCCATTGGTATTTGGGAGGGCTTCAAATACACTGGGCTATTTCAAACCGACGACGAGGGGAAATCTTTTGCCGCCCGTGCGGGCTACCCAAAATACGAAGACTTGAACGGCGATGGAAAGTACACCGCCGAGGACTACCAGATTATTGGTGACCCTAACCCGGATTTTATTTGGGGCTTGAACTCAAACATGAAATTCAAAAACTTCGACTTTACGTTTTTCTTTCAGGGCGTTCACGGGAACGATATTCGCAACCTCCAACAGTCCGAAATGGGCGACGGCGTGCAGAAGATCAATCAAGTGGGTAATATCCTGACTGACTCTTGGACTCCGACTAACACGAACGCCAGTCGCCCGGTCATCGATGGCCGCCGCGACTTTATATCCTTCCGTCGTTCGTCGTATTTTATTCAGGATGGCTCATTTGTGCGCTTGCAAAACTTGGTACTAGGCTACACACTGCCGCTAGATAGCAAGTTCGTCCGTAGCGCCCGCATTTACGCCAGCGGCCAGAATCTGTTCCTGATTACGAAGTACAAGGGCTTTGATCCCGAAGTGAACAACCAAGGCCAGAACAACTTGAACCGTGGCGACGACTACGACGCTTATCCCCGCGCCCGGATGTTCACGTTGGGTGTAAACCTCGGCCTGTAAAAAACTCAGAAATCTTAATTATCGAATTTATCATGAAAATCAACCTGTTTCCTAAACTAACCTATCCGCTCCTCACCGCCCTGCTGGTGACGGGCCTTAGCTGTTCGGATCTGCAAGAATCCCCGGACTTCATTAACCCAGATACGTTTTACAAGTCGGCCACTGAACTGCAACTGGGTGTCAACGGCGTGTATGCCGACCTCAACTCCGGTTTTTCCGGTTACTTCTACGACCGCTACGTATTCGAATGCATGACGGGCGATCAGATCGGCTGGGAAAAAGGCCCCTTGCAATACAACCTCGGCAACGTAAGTTCCGCCGACGAGTACATCGAAGCCTACTGGTCGATCAGCTACCGCTCCATTAACCGCGCCAACGCCGTGATCGAAACAGCCGACCTGCTCAAAGACCCCACCAACGACCCGCTAATCAAGCGTTTAAAGGCCGAAGCGCAGTTTCTGCGGGCGTTCTACTACTACGGTCTACTAAGTTATTTCGATAATCCACCGCTCACAATTAAATCCACCAAGGGAATCAGCGAACTGCCCTCCAACCAGGGCGGCAAGCGAGCGGTGATTGACCAGATTTATGCTGATGCCAAAGCCGCTGCCGAAGTATTACCCGCTTCCTACACGGGGGCGGATGCCGGTCGCGCCACCAAGTGGGCGGCCAAAGCGATTTTGATGAAGGCGCAACTTTGGGACGAGAAATGGGCGGATGCCAAAACAACCGCCGAGGATATCGTCAACAACAGCGGCCTCCAGCTATTCCCCGACTTCGGTGCCAATTTCGACCTCTCTCACGAAAACCAGGGCGAGCGTATTTTTGAAGCGCAGGTATCAGCGGCGGCTGACGCCAACGAATATAATGTACATTCGGCTCACTTTAACCCCGAGGACTACCCCAGCCAACTCGGTGGTGCGGGCTGGAGTTGGCTGAGCGCCACACAGGAATTCCGGGCCTCTTACGACGATAAGGACAAGCGCATCTCCGCCACCTTCATCGAATCTTACCCGACAGGCCGCTTTGGCAGAATCGACGGGCAATTCCCGATGGTGAAATGGAGTCCCAAGGCCGATTTTAACCTTTCCCGCTTTGGCGGTATCGTGAAGTCCGACGCCAACCCCAAAGATCCTTCCCAGATGATTTTCGGCAAAGCGTGGTCGAACAAGCTGGTCGAGTTGGGGGTCAACTGGATCAACACCGAAAAAAACACCATTTACATCCGCCTAGCGGACGTACTGTTGGGCCATTCCGAGGCCTGCAACGAAAGCGGACAGGGCGACAAGTTTATGGGAATCAATAAGGTACGTGACCGAGCGGGCTTATCCTTATTGAGTGGGCTGAGCCAGTCAGCTCTGCGCGACGCCATCATCATGGAGCGGGAGAAGGAGTTTGTCTTCGAGCAGTTGATGTATCCCGAGCTACGCCGGAAGAGTAAATTCGGTGGCCAACCCGACTACCTGGGCGATCGCATCAAGCATTACATCACCAAGTATAACGCGGGTCGCACCCTTAAAGCACGGGATTACGTGCTACCCCTGCCCCTGAAAGAGTTGCAAGGCAACCCGAATGTGGCCCAAAACAAGGAGTGGCAATAGGTATTTTTAGTTTTGTTAAAAAAAGGGCTTCTCCGAGGCCCTTTTTTTATATCCTTATTTTAACCACATTTAGCGCTATGAAGTACCTGATATTTGTCCTGATTTTAGGAAGTACGTTCGCCTGCCAGCGCGAATCCAAAACGCTTTTCACGACTCTGTCTCCGTCCGATTCTGGCGTCAATTTCCAGAATACCATCGTGGAAAACGACAGCTTTAATCTGGTCGATTACTACTATGTTTATAACGGAGGTGGCGTGGCAGTGGGCGACCTTAACGGTGATAATCTGCCCGACCTGTACTTTACCGGCAATCAGGTAAAGGATCGACTGTATTTAAATACGACTAAACCGGGCGCAACACATCCCCAATTCGAGGACATCACCGAAGCGGCGGGCATTCGCAAAACGGGCTGGTCTACTGGCGTGACGATGGCCGATGTCAACGCTGATGGGCTGCTAGATATTTACGTCTGTAAATCGGGTAACTATCCCGGCAATGGGCGCAAAAACCAGTTGTATATCAACCAAAGAAGCACAGCCGGAGCGCGACCCCACTTTGTGGAAAGCGCCGAACATTACGGCTTGGCCGATAGCAGTTATACCAATCAGGCCGCTTTTTTCGATTATGACAAAGACGGCGACCTGGACGTGTATTTGCTCACTAGCACCAATTTGGTGCGCAACCCCAATCAACTCACACCCATCTTAGCCGACGGATCCGGCCCGGCCAACGATAAGCTTTTCCGTAACGATTCCGATGCCAATGGCCCAGGCTTCACCGACGTGTCCAAATCAGCGGGTATTTTGCACGATGGTTTCGGGCTTGGCCTCGCGGTAGCGGATTTCAATCAGGATGGCTGGGAGGACATTTACGTGGCCAACGACTTTCTGGCCAATGATTTTTTGTATGTCAATAATCAGGATGGCGGCAAAGAAGGCCCGGCTTTTTCCGAAGTCGGGAAGTCCTATTTCAAGCACCACAGCCAGTTTTCGATGGGCTGCGATGCGTCCGATGTCAACAACGACGGACTGACAGACCTCGTGGTAGCCGATATGCTGCCCGCTGATAACGAGCAACGCAAAAAAATGGCTGGGCCCGCCAATTACCAGCAGTTCGAGGCTACTCAGCAGCAGGGCTACCATCCGCAGTTTATGCGGAATATGCTCCAAATCAACGGCGGCAAGGCCCCCGACGGACGGATGGTTTTTTCCGAAATTGGGCAGTTCGCGGGCGTCTCGGCTACCGATTGGAGTTGGTCGCCGCTGCTGGCCGACCTCGACAACGATGGCTGGCGCGACCTGTTCGTCACCAACGGCTACCTGCGCGACATCACCGATCTGGACTTCGTGACCTTTAACGACACTTTTGCCAAAGAAGGCAATCGCAGCCCCGACGAAATTAACCAATACTTGAGGCAGGGTGCGCCCAAAATGGCAAGTATCGACAGGCCCAACCGCTTCTTCCGCAATCAAGGCGACCTAACGTTCGAAGACGTGACCGCTACTTGGTTCGGCAGTGCCCCGTCGCTCTCCAACGGTGCGGCCTACGCCGACCTCGACCGCGACGGAGATCTGGATTTGATTGTCAATAACATTAACCAACCCGCCTATATTCTGCAAAATAATACCACCAACGCCCATTTTTCCCAAATAAAACTCCTTGGGCCAATCCAAAATCCATTCGGGTTGGGAGCCAACGTGACGCTGTACGGCAACGGCCTCACCCAATCGTACCATCAGTCGGTGACGCGGGGCTACCAGTCGTCGGGCGATTATGTCATCCATTTTGGGTTAGGAGCGGCGGTACTAATCGACTCGGTGAAAGTGATTTGGCCCGATGGGATGGCGCAGACACAAAGGAACCCGCCCATTGACAAGATTATCTCGCTGGATTACAAACTAGCGCAGCTTTTACCAGAACAAACCCCAAAACAACCTCCCACCTTACTCACCGACGTGACGCGCTCTGTTGGCATCAACTTTACGCACCAGGAAGAGAGCTATCTTGATTATAATCAAGAACCCTTGTTACCCCATAAGCTTTCTCAGCAAGGCCCAAGGCTGGCCGCCGGGGACATCAACGGCGACGGGCTTGACGATTTTTTCGTGGGCGGTTCCTTCCGGCATTATGGGAGATTATTTGTTCAAACCGCAACGGGCCGTTTTATCGAAAAACCATACACGGATGAGACTCTGCCCAAGGATGAGGAAGACGTGGGTGCGCTGCTATTCGACGCGGACGGTGACGGCGACAACGATTTATACATTGTGAGCGGCTCAAACGAGTACCTCGATGGGTCAGCCTATTATCAGGATCGGCTCTACCTCAACGACGGCACCGGAAAATTCACTTCTGCCACAAACCGGCTCCCTGCCATCCGGCACAGCGGTTCTTGCATTGTGGCGGCTGACTTTGATAAGGACGGCGACCTGGATTTATTCCGTAGCGGGCGGCTGCGGGCGTTGCAGTTTCCACTGCCCGGTGAAAGCTATTTGCTGATAAACGAAGGCGGCCGTTTTCGTGATGCCACGGCACGGCTTTCGCCCGGCCTGGGGTCAGTCGGAATGGTGACCGATGCGGTGTGGGCAGACATCGACCGGGATTCGTGGCTCGACTTAATCGTGGTGGGCGAAATGATGCCGATTACGGTTTTTAAAAACAATAAGGGGAGACTGGAACGTCAGAACATCAAATCTCTGGACGATTCCGAAGGTTTTTGGAATTGCATCAGTTCGGGAGATTTCGACCAAGATGGCGACCCTGATTTTGTGGTGGGCAATCTCGGCCTGAACAGCCGCTACCGGGTTTCAGCCACCCAACCCATGCGCATTTACGCCAGTGATTACGATGGGAACGGGCGGCTAGATGCCATCGGCACTTACTATTTGCAAGGCAAAGAATACCCCATTGCCTCCCGCGAAGACTTAGGACGGCAATGGCCGGGGGTTAAGAAACAATTCACCAATTATGCCAGCTACGCCCGGGCCGTTCTTGGCGACCTGTTATCGCCTGAGCAACAAAAAGCCAGTACCGTGCTGGTTGCGAGACAACAGCAAAGCGTTCTCCTTAGAAATACGGAGAAAGGAATTGTGTTAGAGCCGCTTCCCGCTTCGGCCCAATTGGCACCGATTCAGGACATGCTGGTTGACGATGTAAACGGGGATGGGATATTGGACATCCTTATTGTGGGTAATGCCTACGACACAGAATCCATTACCGGACAATACGACGCCATGACCGGACTATTGCTCACGGGGAGCAAAAGTGGGCAGTTCCAACCGTGGTTTTTTCCAAGATCGGGTTTTTTAGCTGATGCCGACTGCAAAGCCCTCATTCAGCTGAAGACTAATAAAAAAAACCTTTTCATAGTTTCTGCAAATAAAGGCACTTTGCAGGCTTTCAGGTCAGCAATTCCCACTTTGAAAGCTATAACCAATTGATTATCAGAATAATTAAAAACTTTTTTTCTCTGCTTTCTATAATCAACTCATTGTTAATCAGTTATAAAGCCATCTTCGAAAAGTAAACTATTGACAATCAACAAATTACCCAAAGTTGGAATAGCTGATCTCGTATTCACATTTTTGGGGTCCAAAAAGCCATACCTTTCTGAACCCTGCCAATCGGCGGGGTTTCTTTTTGTTCACTTGATAAAATAAGGGTTCAAAAAGTAGGTTCAGTTCAAAAAACCCTTGTATCTTCATGGACCTGACTTTGTGAACTTGTAAACGGATTACCTCCCCAGGAACCAAACCTATTGGTGATTTCTCCAAATCCAGTATCGGTTTCAAAGCTTTGGATCTGGGCATTGATTCTTCTACCCACTCTGGCAAACGGGTCATCAGGATATTGCTTTCCTGGCAGAGTACAACGGCACCAGCCGCCCGGCGCGAGACGATTCTAGAAAAAACCCGCGCGGGTCAGTTACTAGCCAAGGCCAAGCATATCAGTCGACCGAGCGGAGTCCATCAGGGAAATTTTCGAAAGGTAAAGAAGGTATCGGAGGGAGGCGTGTCGGTTTCTGAAATTGTGGATCTGACTGACATTAGTATTTCCAGCGTGAAGCGATATCGAAAAAAACAACGTCCGTGGCCCAACTCAATTTAAAGAGCCGGACCACGGACGAATAGGTCTGATTACTACCCTAGTTCAAATTCTTGAAGAAGAATAGTCCACTATTTTCACCCGACATGAGCACGGTTTCCTTACCGTCTTTTATTACGTTAATAAAGTAGTGATCTGCCCCGGCAAATTCAGTTCCAAACATCACCATGAGACTATTAAGTAGTCGGCCGTATTTAAACATACATTTATTTAATTGAGAAATGGATGGAAAACTCTCGTCTCCCGTACTTTTCAAGAATATGATTTATCCTCATGTGAAGCGCCTCCTTGTTTTCAAAATC
>Ga0335398_10003685_pt1 | contig 22092 bp, 30 predicted proteins | sample BON03_FD_205742 | JGI IMG/M metagenome (GOLD analysis project Ga0335398, IMG submission 205742) | Freshwater microbial communities from Lake Bonney liftoff mats and glacier meltwater in Antarctica - BON-03 (spades assembly) (version 2) | ecosystem: Environmental > Aquatic > Freshwater > Ice >... | reverse complement strand
CTCTTCACATCCTAAAGCTGAAGAAGGTTTTAAGGGTTCGGCTGTTCGCCGATTAAAGTGGAACGTGAGTTGGGTTTAGAACGTTGTAAAACAGTTTGGTCCCTATCTGCTTTTGCTGTATGAAAATCGAAGAGATTTGCTTTTAGTACGAGAGGACCAAAGCAAAATAACCTATTATTTGTCAGTTGTTTACCAAAAGCAGGCTGATTAGTTACGTTATTTTAATATAACTACTGAAAGCATCAATGTAGGAAGATAACTCTAAAACAAGTTTTCATAAATGAGTACTAGACTAGTACTTTTATAGGCAATTTGTTATTAATGGCAACATTATTGCTAAATTGTACTAACTATTATAAACAAAATTAATTAACTTATTACAAAATATACACATAAAATTACATTATGCCTCAACTTGATCTAATGCATTTTTTTACACAATTTTTTTGGTTTTCAATTAGTTTTATTTTCCTTTATGCTTATCTTTTACACTACGTCGTTCCAGTAATTGCTAAGAATTTAAAGTTTCGTAAAAAAAAATTAGAGTTATTAGCGAATGATATTAATAAAGAAAAAGACGGCGCATCAAATTTACTTGATATTTATGATAATTTAATTTTTTCCTCGTTTCAGTTATGGAAATTAAATATTTCTGATATGACAATTCACGGAAATAAATGGCTCAGTGAAAATGTACAAAATTTAAATTTTGTACATTTTCAAAGCGTAAATAAAAAGTATTTAAAGACTATTGGTGAGCAACATTATAGAAATTTAGTCGTAAAGTCTTTTGTGTCAGAAAAATGATAGATATAATAAGAAATAATGAGTTTAAAATATTTATACGTAGTTCTGTTGGGATTAATTGTTTTATCTAAAGAATTATTGGTTTTTAACGAAGAAGCCTTAGTGTTGCTTGCTTTTGCTTTATTTATTTATTTATTTCTTACTTATGGCGGAGAAGTAATTGCAAAAGAATTAGATTCTAGAAAAGAAAAGATCAAAGAAGAGTTTGATCTTTATAAGAATTTACAATTAAAAACTTTTACACATTTAGTTAACTATCATAAAAAACAAAAATTATTAAATTTAGAAATCAAAGAAATACTTGCTATTTCAAAATTAGAAATCTTAAGTATTGAAAAGTATTATCAATGTTTATTGGGAAGTTTTATAATCTTGAATTTTGAAGAAAGGCTTAAAAGAGTATTGATTAACGAAAATAAAACTAATACAGTTTTAAAAAAAGAAATTTTTAAAGATCTACGACTTTATTTACTTAATTCTTATTCTATAAAAAATAATAGAATGAGTTTAATGAATAGAAAACTATTATTAAAAAAGAGTGTTGAACAATTAAAAACTTGTTATTAATAATTCTAGTCTAAGTATTTAGTGGCTTAAATGAAAGTGTATAGCTCAGGGGTAGAGCATCTGGCTTTTAATCAAATGGTCGTGGGTTCGAATCCGACTACACTTAAAAAAATACTTAAAATAAAGTAATTCTCTAGTAGCTTAGTGGTAAAGCATTTGGCTGTTAACCAAAAAATCGCAAGTTCAAATCCTGCTTAGAGAGAAATAATTTTTGCGCTGATAGTTTAGTGGATAAAACTTTTGCCTTCTAAGCAAAAAATCGTAGGTTCAAATCCTTCTTAGCGTTTTAAACTAGCGAGTATAAATTAATGGTAAATTGGTTGCCTTCCAAGCAATTTATATGAGTTCAAGTCTCATTACTCGCTTTTGATCAAAAAATATCAGCAAAACCTGCTTGGTGAAATTGGTAAACACGAGAGACTTAAAATCTCTTTCTTATTTTAGAGTATTGGTTCAATTCCAATAGTAGGTAATAATATTAAAAATAACATAAAATGACTAAACGTTTAAAATCAAAATTTCATACTTGTAAAAAATTAAATAAAAGTTATAGCAATATTTGGGGTTTACCAAAAGGTGATTTTTTAAGATCAGTTCGAAATGAAAAAAAGAAAAAAACATCTGTTTATGGTAAATTATTAGGGGCTAAGCAATCTTTAAAGTGTTTTTATTGTAACATGCAAGAACAAGCTTTTAAAAGAATTTTTAAAAAGTCAATTAAGTCCTCGTTAACTACATTAGATCGATTCATAAGCTTTTTAGAAAGTCGGCTAGACGTAATATTGTTTAGAAGTTGTCTTATCTCGTCTTTGCATCAAGCAAGACAAATGATTAATCATGGGGTAGTTTTAGTTAATGGAAAAAGAGTAAGAAACGCAGGCACAAAACTTTGTAAACTTGATATCATAGAGCTTAAAAAAGAATTAATAATAAAAAATATTCAAACAAATGAGACACTTGAAGTTGTTAAATCAAATTTTAATTCTAGATTTTTTCCGTCTCACTTAGAAATCGATTACAAAAGTTCAATTATTATTTTTTTATGGGAACCAAATTATGAAAACGTGTATTATTCCGTAAAAGCAGACTATGAGATTATAAAAAGATTTTACAGATAAACGTTTTTGTATACGAACCCTACTCCTATTTATAACAAAAAATAAATTTTATGAACAATCAAATCATGTTGCAAAGTGCTAAACAAATCGGCGCTGGTTTAGCAACTATTGGTCTTGCAGGTGTTGGTGCTGGTATTGGAATCGTTTTTGCTGCATTGGTTAATTCTTTTGCTCGAAACCCATCGTTAAGACAGCAACTATTTGGATTTACTATTTTAGGTTTTGCACTTACTGAAGCAATTGGATTATTTGCTCTTATGATGGCATTTCTTATTTTATTTGGGTAGATTCGTTAAGGGTAAGGTTTTATATAAAACCTTACTCGTCTGAAAAGAGGATGGCTGAGTGGTCAAAAGCGGTAGGCTGTAAACTTATTGATTATTATCTTCGTGGGTTCAAATCCTACTCCTCTTAAAAAACGGGTATGATGAAATCGGTAAACATGTCAAGTTTAGGTCTTGATTTATATTAATGGTGGTTCAAGTCCACTTACCCGTAATATTGCGAGATAGAGCAGTTTGGTTCAGCTCATCAGGCTCATAATTTGAAAGTCGTAGGTTCAAATCCTGCTCTCGCAAAATTTATTTGAGGGTAAATGACCGAGTGGTTTAAGGTGTCAGTTTTGAAAACTGAACTATTTATTAAGGATAGCATGAGTTCGAATCTCATTTTGCCCTAGATTATAAAAAGTATACAAAATTTTAAATGTTAATAGTTTTAAGCCATTGGTATGAGATAAAAATAAGATTTTTTTATCTCATATTTTCATTCATTTTTACTTTAGTAGTCTCATATTTTTATTCTGAAGTTATCTTGTATTTTTACGTAGTACCTTTTATTAGCGAGTTTAAAGAGAAAAAATTCATATTTACGGATTTATCAGAAGGCTTTTCAAGTTGCTTATCAGTGAGTTTTAATACCTCAATATTGCTATCATTTGCTTTAATAGTTTATTCTATAAATTCTTTCTTAATAATTGGTTTATATAAAAAAGAATATTTTGTCTTGAAATCAATATATATATCATCTGGCTTAAGCTTAATGTTTTCATTTTATATATACAAATCATTTATTTTACCTAGTATTATTTTTTTCTTTGGACATTTTGAATCTTCAAAGTTGTTTGAATTAAGTCTTGAAGCTAAAATATCTGATTACTTAGAATTGATTTTTTCTTCTTTTTACTTGACAAGTTTTGCATTACAATTGCCTGTAATTCTTTTTTTCTTGATGCGTTTTAACAAGATAAAAGTTTTGTTTTTTATAAGAAGAAGAAAAGAAAGTACTGTTTTTATTTTTGTTTTGGGTGCCTTATTTTCTCCCCCTGATATTTTAACTCAAATGTTAATTGTTTTTCCTTTATCATTGCTATTGGAGATTTCTATTTTATTTTTTATGATAGTTGAAGAGTATAGTTTCTAAATCAAGGAGAGTTGCTCGAGTGGTAAGAGGTAGGTTTGCTAAACCTAAGCCTGCAATTTTGTAGAATAGGTTCAATTCCTATACTCTCCACACTTAAAAATATATTTATGAGCTTTACAAATCAAATAGTTGATTCTAAACATTTAAAGAATTTTACAGTGAATTTTGGTCCTCAGCATCCTGCTGCGCATGGTGTATTGCGTTTAGTTTTAGAATTAAATGGAGAGGTTATTGAAAGAGCAGATCCTCATATAGGGTTACTTCATAGAGGAACAGAAAAGCTTATAGAAAATAAAACTTATCTACAAGCGTTACCTTACTTCGATCGACTAGATTACGTCTCAATGATGGTTAATGAGCACGCGTATTCGTTAGCTATTGAAAAAATCTTACAATGCGAAGTTCCATTAAGAGCTCAATATATAAGAGTTTTGTTTGCAGAAATTACCCGAATTTTGAACCATTTATTGGCTATTTGCTGTCATGCTATGGACGTTGGGGCTTTAACTCCTATCTTATGGGGTTTTGAAGAAAGAGAAAAGTTAATGGAATTTTATGAAAGAGTTTCAGGTGCTCGAATGCACGCAGCTTACGTACGACCAGGTGGTGTCGCTCAAGACATTCCTCTCGGGTTATGTGAAGACATTTACAAATTTGCAGAACAATTTAGTTCACGAATAGATGAGTTAGAAGAGTTGTTAAGTGAAAACAGGATTTGGAAACAAAGACTAATAGGTATTGGTGTTATTACTCATGAGCAAGCATTAGATTGGGGTTTAACAGGAGTGTTACTGAGAAGCACAGGATCAGCCTGGGATCTTAGAAAAGTTCAACCTTACGATGTTTATGAGAAATTAGATTTTGAAATTCCCGTGGGAACAAAAGGAGATTGTTACGATAGATATTGTATTAGAGTTCAGGAGATGCGCGAAAGTTTGAAAATTATTTTGCAATGTATAAATAATTTACCGGAAGGAAGTATAAAATCAGAGGATAGAAAAATATCGCCACCATCACGTTTAGATATGAAAAATTCTATGGAAGCATTAATACATCATTTTAAGCTTTATAGTGAAGGCTTTTACGTACCAAAAGGCGAATCATACAGTGCAGTTGAGCACCCAAAAGGTGAGTTTGGGGTTTCCATAGTTTCAGACGGTTCAAATAAACCATACCGATGTAAAATAAAAGCCCCTGGTTTTATCCATCTTCAAGCATTAGATTTCATGGCTAGAGGTCATTTATTAGCAGACGTTGTTACAATTATTGGAACTTTAGATATTGTTTTTGGCGAAATTGATAGATAAAAATAGAAACGCAAATCTTTTATAAAAAAGGCTTTGTTTTTTTATCAAGCGTAATAATTTAACTAAAATATCTTAACGAAAGAAAATATAAGCTAAAACCTTGTTTACGCTATAAAATAATAAAAAATTAATTATGCAATACATTCTTTGGTCTTTAGTGTTTTCTTATTTATTTGTTAATAACACTGCTTATTCAGATTACTCTCACCCTTATCAAGTGTCATTTCAAGATCCAGCAACTCCTGTCATGGAAGGTGTTATTTCGTTACATCATGATTTACTTTTTGTATTAATAATAATTGGTGTATTTGTTGGCTGGGTATTATTTCGTGCTACGTTTATGTTTCATCACAAAAGGAACCCAGTGCCGTCAGACGTTACGCATGGTGCAACCATTGAGGTTGTTTGGACGGTAACTCCAAGTTTAATATTAATGGTTATTGCAGTGCCGTCGTTTGCTTTAATTTATTCAATGGATGAAGTTATTGATCCAGCGGTTACGTTAAAAGTGCAAGGTTTTCAATGGTACTGGGTTTATGAATATTCAGATTATGGAGATAAAGAGGGAAATGCAATTAGTTTTGAAAGTTACATGGTAGCTGAAGATGATCTTGAAGAAGGTCAACTAAGATTATTAGAAGTAGATAACAGAGTTGTTTTACCAACAAATACTCATTTGCGGGTTCTAGTGACTGCATCTGATGTTTTACATTGTTGGGCAGTTCCATCTCTTGGAGTAAAAATGGATGCTTGTCCTGGTAGGCTAAATCAGATATCTATGTTTATTAAACGCGAAGGAGTCTACTATGGTCAGTGTAGTGAAATTTGTGGGATCAATCATGGTTTTATGCCTATAGTTGTGGAAGCAGTCCCTGTTGAAAAATACATTAGTTGGGTAGCGTCTCAAACTGAATGTGAAAACTGGCTTGTTGACAAAATAACTGCAATTCAAACTTTAACTCTTAACTCAAAAAAATAATTCAACATGGCAATCGGTTTTGGTCAAATTATACTAATTCTTATCATTAGTATTTTGCTATTCGGAAATTTTTCAAATGTCTTAAAAGAGCTTGCTCAAGGAGTCAAAATATTTTTAGATGTTCTAAAAAAATGATTTACAATCTTTTTAAAATAATTACATGGCAAATTCAAACTTAATTCAGCGTCATCCATTTCACTTAGTTGATCAAAGTCCGTGGCCTTTTTTAGCGGGAGTTTCGTCTTTGACGCTTACTACCGGGTTCGTGATGTATATGCATTGTTATCAAGGTGGGCTCGTAGTATTTAGTTTTGGATTTATATCGTTATTGTTTACGTTTTTTGTTTGGTGGCGAGATATCGTAAGAGAGAGTACATTTCAAGGTCATCATACTAAAGCAGTTCAGGATGGTTTTACATGGGGCATGATTTTGTTCATTGGCTCAGAAATGATGTTTTTTTTTGCATTTTTTTGGGCATTTTATGCATCATGTCTTTCGCCAACTGTTGAGATCGGAGGTATTTGGCCTCCGCCTGGTATAGATGTTTTAAATCCTTGGGAAGTGCCATTCTTAAACACTTTAATCCTTTTAGTTTCGGGTGCTACATGTACTTGGGCGCATGATGCAATAATTATTGGTGATCGAAGAGGAGTTTTGATTGGTTTAGGATTCACAGTATGTCTGGGTGTTGTATTTACGATCTTACAAGCAGTTGAGTATGTAGACGCTAATTTTACAATATCTGATGGTATCTATGGCTCAACTTTCTTTTTAGCTACAGGTTTTCATGGTTTTCATGTTTTAGTTGGTTCAACCTTTTTAGTGGTTTGTTTAATTAGGGCTAATGATCATCATTTCACTCGACAGCATCACTTTGGTTTTGAAGCAGCTGCTTGGTATTGGCATTTCGTCGATGTTGTATGGTTATTTTTATTTGTGTCAATTTACTGGTGGGGTGGTCTTTAATTATTATAACAATTTAGTTAAGTTGCTGCCTTTTTAAAATTAAATTTTTTGCATGCCTACAATAGAACAATTAAGACGTAATTCGCGTGTTAAAAAACAATCATATAGTAAAGCGCGCGGCTTAGAGAAGAATCCTCAGAGGAAGGGTGTTTGTACAAAAGTTTATACAAAAACACCAAAAAAACCAAACTCAGCTATTCGGAAAATTGCAAGAGTTAAGCTCGCTAATAATCAAGAATTTGTGGCTTATATCCCAGGAGAAGGTCACAATCTTCAAGAACATTCAGTGGTATTAATTCGAGGCGGTAGAGTAAAGGACTTGCCTGGTGTTAGATATCATTTAATTCGAGGCAAATATGATTTACAAGCTGTTCAGAGCCGATTGCAAAGACGTTCAAAATATGGTACAAAAAAACGAATAAATTATGTTAGTTAAAAATAAATCAGAAGCTTTAATTGTTTTGAATTTTTTAAAAATTTATTTAACTAATGGTAATAAAGAAATATCAGAAAATATTTTTCGACATAGTCTTTCATTATTAAAAAAGATAAAAAAAATAAATCCAGTTAATACCATTTCAACTAATGTTGAGTTGATAAAACCTTTTTGCGAAATTAAAAATTTAAAAATTAGTGGGTCAAACTATAAAGTACCAACAGAAATTCATCCTATAAGACAAAGAGCTTTAGCTATAAAGTTTTTGGTTTTAAATTCTTTAAAGAGAAATGAAAAGTCAGCATGCCGTTGTATTACGATGGAAATCTTTGATACTTCTTCTTTATCAAGTCAAAGTATTAAAAATTGTAACGACATACATAAAATCGCTGAAGCCAATAAAGTTTATATTCAATATAGGTATTAAAATATGCGCTCAATTTGGAAAGGTCCATTTATTAACACTAATATTTTACATGAGATATTCATATTACAGAAGTTAAATAAAAAAAAGAGTCCTATAAGAATCACATCAAAAAGCTCCGTTATTTTTCCTTCTTTTATTGGTCTGACATTTTCTATTTTTAATGGTAAAAAATTCTCAGATTTGGTTATAACAGAAAATATGATTGGTCACAAATTTGGAGAATTTGCCGTGACTAAAAAGTATCCAATTGATCAAAAAATTAAATAATGGGACAAAAAGCAAATATAAATAGTTTACATCTCAGCCGAAGCAAAGACTGGAATTGCGTTTGGTATGCGAATAATAAAGAATATTCCAAGATATTAATGCAAGATTTAATAATGTTAAACTACTTAAAATCGTGTCATGTTATCTCGAGTAATTCTGAAGTAGTCAAAATAAGACTTTGTAGGATTTCGAAAAATATTGTAATAAATCTTCAATTAACAAATGGTTTAAGATCTAACTCTCTAGTTTTACTAAAGAATCTAGTTTTTAACTTAGAAAACATTTTTACTAATTTTGATCGCATCTTTATAGTTTCAAAAACTTTAAGCTCAAATGAGTTAAAGACTGAACCAATTTCCTTGTCTAAGAAGATTGCTGTGTTGATGGAAAATCGTATTAAATTTAAGAGTTATTTAATTAAAAATTTGGTGAATCGTACAGCCGAAGTTTGTGACGGTATTAAAGTTTTATGTAAAGGACGTTTAAATGGTGCTGATATAGCAAGCTGTGACTCCCTGATGATTGGTTCAATACCTTTCCAAACATTAAAGGCTAAAATAAATTATAGTTTTTCAGTTGCAAATACAATAAAAGGTCTTGAGAGTATTAAAGTTTGGATTTACAAAAAAGAATTAAAATATTAATGGATATGTTATTCCCTAAAAAAACAAAATATACAAAAATGTATCGAAAAGATTCTTACAAAAAAGAATTTAGAGTAAATCGTTTAGTTCATGGAGATTTTGGTATAAAATCGCTAAGATCTTGTAGATTGAGTGCTAAACAATTAGAATCTACAAGAAAAACTATGATCAAAAAAATGAAAAGAGTAGGTCGAATTTTGTTACGAATTTTTCCAGATGTTTCTATAACCAGTAAGCCCGCTGAAGTTCGCATGGGTAAAGGTAAAGGTTCTTTGGATTATTGGTGTTCAAATGTTAATTCAGGACGAATCTTATTTGAATTTCAGGGTGTTTCTAAAGTAATTGCAAAAGAGGCTGCAAAAGTTGGTAGTAAAAAACTGCCCATGAGGACAAGATTTATAACCTTAGAAAAAAGATAAGATGATACAAGATCGAAGCTTATTAAGACTTGGTGATAATTCAGGTGCTAAATTAGTTCAATGTATAAAAGTTTACAAAACAAAAAAAGTTGTTCTAGGCTCTCTAATCTTGGTTATAATAAAACAAGTTCGCTCAAGGTCAAAATTAAAAAAAGGTGAGCTTTATAAAGCAATTGTTATTAGGTTAAACAGGTTGATTTTTAGAAAAAATGGTCATTACATAAAATGTTCAGAGAATGCTGTTGTTTTACTAGGCGTAAAAGGTGAACTTTATGGCACAAGATTACTTGGACCAGTTACAAATGAACTTCGAAAAAGAAAATTGACAAAAATTTTATCTCTGGCTAAATTTATTATTTAAAAAATATCATATGAATAGATTACAAGTTTGGCAAAAAAACATTATAACTGTTGATTTGTTGTATAAATTAAATTCAACAAATTTTCATAATATAACTCAATTAAAAAATATACTTTTGAAAAGCACTGTAAATACAATTATATTAGAACCAAAAGATATTATTTTTGGGTTAGTGATTTTACAACTTCTAAGTAATCAAAAAGCTAAGGTTTTAAAGACCCATAAATCAGTAGCAGCTTTTAAGACCAGAAAATCTATTCCTATTAGTTCAAAAGTTACAATGAGGTCAAAAAATTTATACAATTATATGGATCTTTTAGTTTGTATTGTATTGCCCAAACTATCTGATTTTAATTCTTTAAAAGTAAAATCAATCGTTAATAGTAAAAAGTCCTTAAGTATGGGTGTATCAAATTTAAGTATGTTTCCTCAATTAACTAAAGAGTTAGAACATTTGCCAAAGAATATTGGTTTGACAATTACTTTCAACATTAATTCAGTAAAATCAAATTTAATACTGTTATTGTTATTAAGTGAATTTCAAGTACCTGTTATTTTGTAATTAATAAAGGTGTTAAAAACTTATACTTATTGGGACTTTAGTTTAGTTGGTAAAACAGTAGCTTTGCAAGCTACATATCAGGAGTTCAAGTCTCCTAAGTTCCATTTCTAATTAACAAATGTATGAAGCACAGCAATTTCAAAGATTTCAAAAAAAGAATTCATATTAAAAATTATGAATTAATTTTATTACAACAAAGAATTTTAAAAATATTAACTCCTCAATTTTTAGAAAGTCAACAATCTTTAGGTATTTTTTTAAAAAATAAAAACCGATGTATCTTGACTGCTCGAGCAAAAGGAATTCATTCTGATTTTAAGCTTTCCAGAATTAAAGTCAGGGAGTTAGGTTTAAACGGTCTTATCAACGGTCTTAAAAAAGTATCTTGGTAGTCTGAAATTATTTTTAAAGCCTCTTTAGTTTAATGGTTAGAACAATTGCTTTGTAAGTAATTAATTTCAGTTCGAATCTGAGAAAAGGCTTTCTATTTTATCTCAATAATAGCATTTATAGCTCAATGGATAGAGTATCAGGTTTCGACTCTGATGATGTAGGTTCAAATCCTACTAAATGTTTTTCAGAAAAAAACCCTACCCTTTTCGTCTAATGGTTAGGACATTACTCTTTCACGGTAGTAATATGGGTTCAATCCCCATAAAGGGTGAATATCGACGCCTGCTGGAATAAAAGGATTTGAACCTTTGAATACTGGTATCAAAAACCAACGCCTTAACCACTTGGCTACATTCCAAAATATTATCACTTAGATCTAGATAGATTTGAACTATCGACCTTACACTTATCAGGCGTACGTTCTAAGACCAGCTGAACTATAGATCTAAAATAATTTTTAAAATTATTCTTTTAACTCCCAAGGGCTATTAAAGTTAAATGCCCTAAATTCTTGGCTTAACTCTAAAGGCTCATAAATAACCCGCTTTTGACTGTCGTCATACCTAACTTCAGTATAACCAGATAATGGAAAATCTTTTCTTAAAGGATAACCCTCAAAACCATAGTCTGTTAAAATTCTTCTCAAGTCTGGATGTTGCTCAATATAAACTCCATGCATATCCCAAACTTCTCGTTCTAACCAATTAGCTGCTTGGTACAAATCAACAATTGATTCAATCGGTGTAAATTCATCAACAAAGGTTTTTACTTTCAAACGAGAATTATATTTTGTACTTAACAAACAATAAACTAATTCAAAACGTTCCTCTTTATTAGGATAATCAACAGCAAAGATATCAATAAGAACTTTAAACAAACAGTTTTCATGATCTTTTAAAAATAAAATTGTTTGTTTTAAATCTAAAACATCGACCTCAATTATAATTTCGTCTCGAAATTGAGTTATCTTTTTTACATGATTAGCTAATACATTCTCTAAAAATCCTACGAAGTTTTGATTCATACAACGATGTTTCTTTTTTTAAAAATACTAATACATTCTACATAACTATTTTATTAACCACTTTAAAATATTTTGACTTCTTTTTATTTTTTTCTGTAACTGTAAAATACCATATAATAGCGCTTCTGCAGTGGGTGGGCACCCAGGGACATAAATATCTATTGGAACAATTCTGTCGCAACCTCTAACAACTGAATATGAAAAATGATAATAACCACCACCGTTGGCACAACTACCCATTGACAAAACCCATCTAGGTTCAGGCATTTGATCATAAACTTTTCTTAAAGCGGGTGCCATTTTATTTGTTAGTGTTCCAGCAACAATCATAATATCTGATTGACGAGGGCTAGCGCGAAATATAATACCGAATTTGTCTAAATCGTATCTACTTGCTCCTGCGTGCATCATCTCAACAGCACAGCACGCTAAACCAAAAGTCATTGGCCAAAGTGATCCTTTTCTCGCCCAGTTTATAAGATCATCGACTTTAGAAACAACAAACTCTAGTTTATTTGACATTTTTATCTTCTTTTTTTATAAAGCAAGGGAACGAAGACTTGAACTTCGAACGATAGTTTTGGAAACTATTATTTTACCAATTAAATTATTCCCTTAAAATTTAAAGATTTTAAAATCTTTATTTTAGACTATTAATGCAAATTAATAGCATCGCTTAAATATAAACAAACAAGTGTAGTCCAAACATAGGCTTGCAAAAATGCAATAGCTAATTCAAGGCCCGTGATTGCTATTATAATAATCATTGGGAATAATTGAATAATATAAAAAATCCCGCCAGCAGCAATCATTTTCCATGCAAACGTAGCTAATATTTTTAATAAAGTATGACCAGCCATCATGTTCGCAAATAGTCTTACTGCTAAAGCAACAACTCTAAACGTGTAAGAAATCAACTCAATAGGTACCAACAAAGGAGCTAAAGCTAATGGAGCGCCTGGTGGTAGAAATAAGCTTAAAAAATGTAAACCATGTCTTTTTAAACCAATTATGTTTAGACCTACAAAAGTTACCATGCCTAATCCAAACGTCAATACTATATGACTCGTTATCGTAAACGTATATGGTATCATACCCAAGATATTAGCAAAAAAAATAAAAACAAAAGTGGTAAAAATAAAGGGAAAGAATTTTGATCCTTTATTTCCTAGAGCTTCGTATAACATTCCTTGAACGAAGTCATATATCATTTCAGACAGCAACTGCCACCTGTTAGGAGCTAACGTTCCTTCAAAATTTGTTAAATGAAAAAAGCACGCAATTATAAACATAGTCAAGAATAAAAACAAACTAGAATTTGTGAAAGCAAACTTACTACCCAACAAAAAAGATAATATAGGAACAATTTCAAATTGTTCCAAAGGCGAATTTAACATAAATTATTTTTTGGTCAAGCTAGAAGTGGAGTTGAACCACTATAAAAAGATTTGCAATCTTTGACATTACCGTTATGCTATCTAGCCGAGTTTAAAAATGACGGAAAAAGGGAATTGAACCCTTATAGATTTTATCTATTACCACCTCAAGGTAACGTGTCTACCAATTTCACCACTTCCGCTTTCTAAATGAAAGTCTAAGAATTTTTTAAAATTTAATTTATACCCGACGTTTCTTTGGGAGTTTACACCCGCCGTGCGGTATTTTAGTTATGTCTTGGATTTTCAATATTTGCAATTTATTAGAAGAAAAACTTTTTATGCAAGCATCTCTTCCTTCTCCAAAACCATCTAAACAAATATAGACTTTTCGAACGCCGCTTTTAAAACTCTTTTGAGCTAATGAAATACTTGTTACTTGTGCAGCGTAGTAACTTGATCTTTTTTGACCTTTTAAGCCATTAGAACCTCCTGATCCTGCTGCAATGACATTACCCCTTAAATCTGTTATACAAATAAGGGTATTATTAAATGTAGATTTAACATGAACAATGGCAACACTTATCAAACTAGAATTCTTTTTAAACATTTATTATTTTTTTGAAAAAAACACTAGGTCAAGAAGGATTTGAACCTACAACAAATTCATTATGAGTGAAGTATTCTGCCATTGAATTATTGACCTTTAAGATTAAAAAGTTATTTTTGAAAAAAAGACCTTTTTCTTATAAATTTCAAACCTCTATGGCTTTTTATTTCAACAAGTCTTCTTATATTAGCATGAATATCTTTTTTTAATGAGGTTTCTACTAATACGTTCTTTTTTTCAACGAGTCTTAATAATTTTATTATGTAAAATTGGGATAAGTCGCTAATCTTGCAATCAATACCTATATTTAAGTCGTTACAGAAATTTTTTATTTGATAAGTTTTTAACCCACAAATATTTTTTAACGCAACATGCACTTGCTTTTTATTATTAAGCATTTTACCAAAAATTTGTATCATATATTTTCTATTTCTGTTTACCTGGCTTTATACGAATTATTTCATTTTCATATTGCACGCCTTTTCCTTTATAAGAATCTGGGCTTTTTATTAACCTAATATGACGAGCCATTTGACTAACTTCTTCTTTATCAATTCCTTTGATAAGTATCAGCGTTGAGCGAAGACATAAAATAATAATATTTAATGGTACAAATATTAAAACATCCCTTGAAAGACCCAATTTTATAGACAAAACTTGACAATTTCTAAATTTATCGAAATAAACCCAAGCTCGAAAGCCAATACCAACTAAGTTTAATTTTTTATAATGAAATACACACAAACCATTTATAAGAGCCTCTAATTTATTTTCTAAAGACCTTGACTTACTAATTAATGAATTAAAGCTTATTTGATATTGAAAAAATGACTTTTTTGCTCGAACGTCAACTACCATACGACCTTTCGAACTCAAAAAAACTATAAAACTATTGTAACGAAATAAACGAATAGCATGTAACTCAAATGAGCTTTTATATTTCATATTTAATAAATCTTGAATAGAAACTGACCACCTACTTTTCGTGAAAAAACTTGTTCATTTGTTAAAATACCTACGTTAGTGCTTATTACCGAAAGACCGACTCCGTTAAATGACTTATCTAATCGCTTGTGCTTTTTAAATGAGTTTAGACCAGGCGTAGATCCAAAAACCAATTTTTGAATAGCTCCTTTATCATTTATATATTTTAATAAAACATTACACTTTAAAGACGAGCCAACATTTTGATTAAAAAAACCTCTTATAAAGCCTTCTTCTGTTAAAATATTTAATATTTGATCTAAAACTTTCGAATGAACACATACAATCACATTTGCGCCTACTTTTTGACCATTCATTATTTGATTTAAAGAACTAATTATAATTTTCATTTGTTATTTTTTTTAAATCGTTTTTTAAAACTTATTATCCGTCTATCGATGAGGTTTAACTTTGAGTTAAACTTTATATCAAGTCTCCATAACTTATGCACTTTTATATCGATATCTAGTTTATTATGAGATTTTTTAAACAAATATTTTGTCGAAATGATTGAACCATCAGTTAATTGAATCCACGTTTTGTTTTTAGTCTTAAATCTTGGTTTCATTTTAACTTTTATATGTTATAGCATTAAGAAATACTCTGTACTGAAATTCCAATAATTCTAAGTAAGAATCTTTAAAAACATCAAAGATGTTAAATAAGTTTAAATTATTAAACTTATTTAAAAAGTTGTTCCACTGTAACAAGTCAAACTTTTCTACTTCTCTGATAAAAATGTCAGAATTAATATTAACAAAACGACCATTACTATATAATACAAAAGACCTTAAAATTTTTGTGGTTTTAATAAAATTTATTAAAGAGATAGGAAAGTTTGCTTGAGTTTCACTATAAATCAAAACTAGCCTTCCTTTTAATAGGTTATTAATTATGTCACCTTTAAGAACTGAAAAAAACTGCCTGTTCTTGAGGTCCTTAAAGCTTATAAATTTAAGCTTTAAGTCAATCTTTTGCAACTTCTTTTGAATATCAATCCATTGCTTTGAATTACAAGATTTTAATTGCGCTAACAAGAAGAAGTCAGCTTTGTTTAAATTCTGAGTTGACCATCTATCTTCTGATAAATATTTTTTATTTTTATAGTTCATCACTTTATTTTATTAGGTTTGGCGAATAATGAGATTTGAACTCACGACTTTTAAAATCACAATTTAATGCTCTAACCACTGAACTATATTCGCCTTAAATCACTCTTGTATTTGAGTCAAATACAAAAATAATATTGGAAGCCAATTTTAAAAGAACCTTGTGAGTTCTTTTATGAATATTCTTTTGTGAAAAACTTACAATTTCTTGATTTGAATTAATTGAATCAATGTACAAAATAACCGTTTTATTTTGATTCGTACTTAATAAACTACAAGTTGCAATAAATCCCACGAGACCATACGTTCCAACTGAGAACCCTCGTTTTGTATTATTAAGCAAGCGACCTCTAAAAAACGTTTTTAAATTAAATTTTTCTTTAAAAACTTTTGACAACTCATTGTTTGTTTGAATTCGTTTATACGACTCAAAATCTATTGAAACTTCATTGTAAGGCGTTTCAAAATTAGTTATTTTACAAATTATCAAATTATTACTTGTTATCTGGTATTTTAATTCAGATGTTTTAACTTTGTGTTTGTAACCAAAATCAAACTTCATATTATTATAACTATATTTCATGTTACTTTCAAAAAAACGATTCTCTGAAACTCCGTAACAAGGAAGCAAAAATTTGTAATTTTTTAAGGGTTTATTCTGAGCTTTCATATTTACTTTAAGCATAAATTTTATTATTATTTTAAATCGGGGTGGTAGGATTTGAACCTACGAATTTCTATACCCAAAACAGATACGATAACCAAGCTACGCGACACCCCGGAAAGTCACCTAAATAATTTTAATTTATTTAAATGAACCTACAAATTTAACCATAAATTTATGCAATTGAGCATCTAATTCTGGACTAATAGCTTTTTTAACGTTAATCTCAGTTAACATCGAAACACCTTCTTGGCTCAACGAAGCTATTAATGCTTTCTCAAAAGCACCAATGCGGTTAATTTCTAACTTATCTAAATAGCCTTTTACTCCAGCAAACAAGATACACGTCTGTTGTTCAACAGTTAGTGGAGAAAACTGTGCTTGCTTTAGTAATTCAGTTAATTTACTCCCTCGATTTAACAAATGCTGTGTAGCAGCATCTAAATCAGAACCAAATTGAGCAAACGCCGCAACTTCTCGATATTGAGCTAATTCTAATTTCAAAGTACCTGCAACTTGTTTTATTGCTTTGATTTGAGCTGCTGAACCTACGCGACTCACCGATAATCCAACATTTAAGGCAGGCCTTACGCCTTTGTAGAAAAGCTCCGTTTCAAGAAATATTTGACCATCAGTAATCGATATTACGTTCGTTGGTATGTAAGCAGAAACATCACCTGCTTGAGTTTCAATAACTGGTAATGCAGTAAGTGAACCTAAACCAGCTTCTTTCCCCATTTTAGCTGCTCTTTCTAATAAACGCGAATGTAAATAAAATACGTCTCCTGGATATGCTTCTCGACCTGGTGGTCTTCTTAATAGTAATGACATTTGACGGTAAGCTACTGCTTGTTTACTCAAATCATCAAAAATTACTAAAGAATGCATTCCATTATCCCTGAAATACTCACCCATTGTAGTGCCTGTATATGGAGCTAAAAATTGTAAAGGAGCCGCGTCTGAAGCAGTAGAAGCCACAATTATAGAATATTTGAGCGCACCTGCAGCTTCTAAAATCTTTGTTACTTGAGCTACTGTAGAACGTTTTTGGCCGATCGCAACGTAAATGCAATATAATTTATTAATTTCATCGTTCGCTTCATGCATTGACTTCTGATTAATGATTGCATCAATTGCAACAGCAGTCTTTCCTGTTTGACGATCACCAATAATTAATTCTCGTTGGCCTCGTCCAATTGGAACCAGAGCGTCAACCACTTTTAAGCCAGTTTGCATCGGCTCATGAACTGACTTTCTAGGAATTATTCCCGGAGCTTTAATCTCCACCCTAGCGCGCTTAGAACTAATGATAGAACCTTTACCATCAATAGCCATCCCTAAACCATCAACAACTCGACCAAGTAATTCTTTCCCTACAGGTACGTCAACAATAAAATTTGTTCGCTCAACGATGTCACCTTCCTGAATTAGCCTATCATTACCAAAAATAACAACACCAACGTTGTCATCTTCAAGATTTAAGGCCATTCCTTTTATTCCTGAGTTAGGAAACTCACACATTTCACCTGCTTGAATTCCACCCAATCCATATATACGAGCAATTCCGTCTCCTATACTTAATACCCGACCAATTTCGTCAATGTTGACATCTGAATAGTAATTTGCTAATCGTTCTTCAATAATACCCGTTAATTCACCTACTGAAAATGCCATAAATCTTTTTTTATTAAATTTAAAACTACCTAAGAGAAGATTTGAACTTCTGTCCTGAAGATTTTCAGTCTTTCACTCTACCACTGAGCTACCTAGGTTCACAAGTGAGGTTTTGTTAGTCTCATTTGCTTCTATAAAAAGTCAAAGGCAAAAATTAATTATGCTATTATGTAAAATTAGTGCCAAAGGGGTTGGCCAAAGAAAAAAAGTAATTAAAAATATAGAACAAAACGACAAAAATAAAGAGTTTTCCTTCGATAAACTGCTTAAATTGTTTATCTTTGTTTCTGACTCAAAAAACATTAATTTAATAATTCTTATATAGTAAAAAGAAGCGGCAACGCTTGTTATTACTCCTATTATACTCAAAAAATACATTTGCATATTAATAGCAGAAATGAAAATAAACATTTTACTTAAGAAACCTGCTAATGGGGGAATTCCGCACATTGAAAACATTATTATTGCAAATGAAAAGGCTAGCTGAGGGTTTGAAACAAATAAGCCGGACAAGTCATTTAAATATTTTAGTTTACTTAAATTCCCTTGGTTTCTTATTGACAAGAGTATTGAAAAAGTTGCTGTAGTCATTATCATATAAATGATTACATAAAAAAACGTAGCATAAATCCCTTCGACAGAGCCAGAACTAATACCAATTAAGATATAACCAATGTGTCCTATCCCACTATACGCTAGTAAGCGTTTTATCTTCGTTTGCCAGAGAGCACCTAAAGTACCAACAATCATAGAAAGTATTGAGCATAAAATCAAAACTTCTTGCCAAGGCAGTAATAGACCATAAAAAACATAAGCAAATAGCCTAACGACTACGCCTAAGACTGCGATCTTAGGAACAATTGCAAAAAAAGCTGTTACACAAGTGGGTGCTCCTTCGTAAACATCTGGCGTCCATAAATGAAATGGCGCCGCAGATAACTTAAAAAGCATACCAATTAAAATAAATAAAATACCTAAAATAATAGCGTTACTTGTGTTAATATCCGAAGTTTCTTCAATAGTTGAAAAAACTTGAAATAATTGCTGATAATTAGTGGTACCTGTGAAGCCATACAACAAAGAACCTCCAAAAAGTAACAAACCTGATGAAAAAGCTCCCAGTATAAAATATTTTAAACCTGCCTCTGTCGAAAATTCAGAATCTCTTTTAAATGAAGCTATGATGTACATACAAAAACTTTGTAATTCGATCGCTAAATACATTGCTATTAAATCATAAGATGAAACAACAAGCATCATACCAACAACTGCTAAAATCATTAATATTATATATTCAAAACAGTTTAAGTTATCAAATTTGCTATAGTTTATAGCTAATATCAAAGTGATAATTGCTGAAAATAAAATTATACTTTTAACTAGGATGCTGAAATTGTCAAACACCAATAAATTATTAAAAGCTATGACTCCCGTTAATGGATTACAAACATTAAGTAAAAAAGCAAACAACAATACTTGAACCCCTAGCCACGTAATGTTTCTGATTAAAATTGGATAACCTAAACGCGGGGAGGTGCTATAAATAACTGAATAAACAAGAAGAAAATTAATTATAACAAGTATAAAAATTTCTGGAATTGCCACAATCCAATCAATATTAAAATTAAATTCCATAATTCAAATTATTTCTAAAATACTTGACACACTTACATGCATTGCATCTAAAAAAATCTCAGGATAAACCCCCATCCAAAGTGTACAGATTACCAAGGGCAATAATACCAAAACTTCTCTCTTGGTTACGTCTTGGTAATTCGAAATGTAATGAACTTTTAGCTGGCCAAATAAAATTCTATTACACAACCAAAGTGAATAAGCAGCACTTAAAATCATTCCAAAACAAGCTATGAATGTCACCAAAGTATTGCTAGCAAAAGACCCAACCAATGTTAAAAACTCTCCTGAAAAACTGCTCATTCCAGGAAAACTCAAATTAGCTACAGAAAAAAACAAGAAAAAAAGAGCATATATTGGCATTACTTGTGCTATGCCAGTGTAATATTTGATTGTTCTTGTATGATGACGATCATATAAAACACCGACACATAAGAATAACGCGCTCGAAACGAAACCATGACTTAACATTATTAAAATGCTTCCTTCTATACTTTGTAAATTTAAACTAAAAATACCAATGGTGACAAAACCCATATGCCCCACTGAGGAATAAGCAATAATCTTTTTAAGATCAAGCTGTCTAAGGGTCGTAATCGAGGTATAAACCACTGCAATGATACTCATTAAATAAACTAAAGGAGTAAAAAAAACACTACCGTCTGGAAATAGACATAACGAAAATCTAACAAGACCATATGTTCCCATTTTTAATAAGATTCCAGCTAAAATTACAGAGCCTGCGGTTGGCGCTTCAACATGCGCTTCTGGTAACCAAATATGAAACGGAACCATCGGTACTTTTACTGCAAATGATGCAAAGAACGCTAACCACAATATTATTTGCTTTTTTTCTGATAAATTTATATTGAGTAACAACTGATAATCTGTCGTACCAGCTTCAAAATATACAAAAAAAATTGATAAAAGCATTAAAACTGAACCAATTAATGTATATAAAAAAAATTGATAAGCTGCTTTAATTTTCCGCGTTCTAGATCCCCAGATCCCAATAATTAAAAACATTGGAATTAAAATGCTTTCAAAAAATATATAAAATACTAAAACGTCCAGAACTGAAAAAACAAATATTAAAAGCGCACTTATTGCTAAAAAACAAATGTAATATTCTTTTTGATGTTTAACAACTGAATCCCAACTTGTTAGGATACAAATAGGCACTAGAAAAGTACTTAATAAAATAAAAAATATTGATATTCCATCAACTCCTATAAACAAATGCATATTTAATGACGGTAGCCACTCTAAATATTCTAAGAATTGAAATTTAGAAGTCGAATTGTCAAATAATACGAACAAAAAAAGAGAGTATAAAAAAGTAATAAGTGACGTCACAAAAGTACAAAACTTAATCAAGTTGACCTGAGTTTTGGGTATACTCAAAATAATTAAGATTCCAATAAATGGGATAAGTATAAGCCATGATAGAATAAAATCAAACATAATTAATCGTGCTTTACAATAATTTTATAACAAAATAGTTGGTAAACATCAAAGTTATTAGCACTATAAAGTACAGATTTATATCAATTGAAGACGCGAACATAGGCCATAACAAAAGTTTAGTCATAAATAAAATAATCGCTATGAACATTATGAAAGCATACTGGTGTATTAGCCCTGATTGTAAGTTGCTAATTTGTTTACTAAGAATTATTGTTAAAAAAACAAAACCTTTTGGACCAAATAGTTCGATAATCCCTTTATCAATCACTTTGTAAGTCGTATTATACCCTAACTTCAAAATAACGCTTCCAATTAATTCATTTTGAAGTCTATCAAATAACCAACGTCTATTTAAAAAAGTATAAGCCTTTTTTACGAACGATTTAGTACACAAATTAAATAAAAAATCTTTACAAAAATGAAGCATTACTACGGATAAACAAGCTCCAGACAAGCTTACAATAACCGGAAGCCACTTAATATAAATAGGTATAAATTCCGCATCAATCATAATTAAATTTTCAGGGGATATGAAAATTGAATTGTTCCAGAAAGGTGTTCCTAATCCAATAAAAAGATCTTTCGTGAAATAACCCCCAGCTATACTACCTATGCATAATATTAACAATGGTATCGCCATTGGGGTTGGTGCATCGTAAGCAATTTTTATTGCATTTTTAAAACCATTTGGGTTATTAATAAAAGTTAGATAAATTAACCGAAACGAATAAAAAGCTGTAATTCCAGCAGATAATACTCCAAGCCAATGAGCAAACGTGCCCTGAAAATTATACTTTGCATAAGCAATTTCAAGTATAACGTCTTTTGAATAAAAACCTGTTAGAAATGGAAAACCCATCAAAGCTAGAGACC
>Ga0335398_10003682_pt1 | contig 22098 bp, 18 predicted proteins | sample BON03_FD_205742 | JGI IMG/M metagenome (GOLD analysis project Ga0335398, IMG submission 205742) | Freshwater microbial communities from Lake Bonney liftoff mats and glacier meltwater in Antarctica - BON-03 (spades assembly) (version 2) | ecosystem: Environmental > Aquatic > Freshwater > Ice >... | reverse complement strand
TATACAAATGTTATCGGGGGTCGGAATTCGTGGTGAATTGTAGGTAAACTTACGGAATTCGTCAGGAAACTCGTACCTTTACGCTCAAACCCGAAGGAGGCGTTTGTCCCATTTGTGTCACGGCGAGGACCCGGAATCGGTAGATCCCGGCTTTTGAAGGCAAAGGGCAGGACAGGGTTTTGGCATTGGGGTTGAAATTTTTGATCGTGCAGATCCTTTTGCCCTTCACATCAACGATCCGATACTGGCTGACCACTGCGGTGGTTGTGCCCCTCAAAGTGGTGAATTTGATTAATTTCTTAGTCAGGGTCGGTGGCGCCATCTGGCTCGGCGTGGCCGTAACTGCACTGACACTCGCGGGAATTGCATTACCTTCACCCTGAGCGTTGCGGGCACGGACCGTGAAACTGTGTTCACCGTCGGGCAGATTTGGGACCGTGCACGAGAGAGTCACAGCGGTACAGGCGACAAGGCCGTTTGGATCGACCACGTCGTAGCCTACGACTGTTTCTGGCGAAATTGCAGGTGCCAACCAGGTGACAACGACGGAGTTATTGACCGGTTGCAATGCAATCTGCGTTGGTGCCGAGGGAATGCTGGGGTACCCGGCGCCAACAAGGGCCTGGTTCACCAAGTCAAGGTAGTCAATGGCACTGAAACCAACCATGAGGTACGCACCGGCAAATCCGGCAACACATCCACCGGCAGATCCTGAGTTCACACCCAGAACTAAGTTTTCACCTGCAGCATTCGAAGCGTAGGTAGGACCGCCACTGTCTCCACTACACACACCGACCGTCGCATTCTGACTAACTGAGAACACCGGGCCGATCGCTGAATTCGAAGAGTACGTGTCAATGGGAACGCTGGCTTGAAGTGGCAGAACATCTCGCTGATTGGGTCCTTTGAGTCCGTACCCCATGATTGTCCCGGGATACAGAGTTTTTGCCCAACGTGTCATTTCAGCAGAAGTTGCCAACCGGGAATACATGCTGGGACCAAGATCTTGATCCAAGAGCAATACAGCAAAGTCATTAGGTTCCACGCGGCTTGAAGCATTGACGTAGTCCGGTGGTGTCCAGATACCGATGACATTCACGGGGCTCGCACCTTGTGGACCGGTATTGCTGTACTGAACTGCAGCGCCACCGGGCGGAAAGATTGCTAACCCAGGGACCCTAGTCGCGCTGCCTTCCAGGGTCACGCAGTGTCCGGAAGTCAATAAAACTCTTGGCTTCCACACCACCGCACTGCAACTTTTACTCCACGCGCTGCCATCGAAGATCGCGATTGCGGCAACCCCTGGACTGCCGGCGGCAGATGTACCGCCGTAAATGCGGGGCATTATTAAATCAGAGCTGGCACTCACACCGTTTAATGGAACAAGAATTACCGAGGTGATCAAGAGTGCGCTCAGGCTGGCGATTCGGAGTCTCACTTGCAGAGTGTAAGTGCTGCCGGGAGCAGGGGGAGATAGAAGTCTTTCCCTGTCGCGCCCACCATTTTCTTTTCGATGGCGTTTGTGGTCAAAGCCAAGCTCGCGGTTCATCTGTCCTTCTATCAGGGTGTTGACCTCTTGGTTGGTGGCGTAACGCAATCCGACGTACTTGGAGGACTGGTGCTCGTGCGCGGTAATGGCACCTATGTTGCAGGCTCACGCCGATGGCTCATCAAATATGTCGAGTCCAGATTAGGTGGGGAACGACCTGCATCCGGGATAGAACCACCAAGAAAGGACGTCGGCGATCACCTGCCCATGCTGGCACGTGGCCCCCGATCCACGGCGAACCGTTCGGTGACGTCATCGATCCAGGCATCACCCGCCCAGGCGTCCCAGATCCCTGCCGCTGTAAGCCCGGCCCCGCGGAGGCGATGCCCGCTCTCCCACGCGTCGACGACGATGTGCAAGCTCTGCGGATTATCTGGGAGGTTCGCGGCCCGTGCGGCGGCCGACCACACGGCCGGGTCCGGCCGCGCGATCCCGAGGGCCCACGAGTGAACCACTCGCACTCCGCTTGGGGCGAGACCTTCCATGGCGGTGCCGAACTCCCGCGGACCGGTCGCCACCGCGACGACCGGATGCCCGGCGGCCACGATCGCGTTGATGGCTCGTGTTGGGGCGAGACGCATGGACGCACCGGGACCCTTCGCAAGATGTGCGGCATATCGATCGACGTCCCACTCGCGACCAAAGGCGGCGGCGAACCCGCGCTCGATCTCGATCAGCGCCTGAGCCCATGTGGCACGACCGGAATCGCACCGCACCCGAGCCGACGCTGGGTCAGGGACCGGGGCAGGGATGTGCTCTGGCGGAAAGGGGCGAATGCCAACCAGCAGAGTGACGAGCACGCCGGGATCGACATCGAGCTCTCTCGCGAAGTCGACGAGACGGGAATAGCGGGGCGGCAGCAGGGCACCCAGATCAATCAAGAGCACGCGCGTTGCCGGGTCCACATGCACAGTCTGGCGCGAGCGTATGTTGGGGCTACTGTGGGTCGGTGCGTACCCCAGGCCTCGGCGCCATCGTCGCTCTAGGTGCACCCGGGGCTGATCGAGGTCGACACTCACCCGACATTGAGTCGCGTGTCGAGCGTTGGCTGGCCTCGGCGACTTCAGGGCGACCCGAGCTCGCCGCCGACATGCTCGATGCGCTGGGCTGGACCCGCCAGTCACTGGCTCGAACCCTTGGCGAACCCGACTTCGATCTCGATCACCCGCCGGCCTGGGCGCTGGCCCTCGATGACTTTCTCCAAGCGCTGCCAGAGCACGCTGGTGACGTAAACCCCCTCGCTTCCCCCGGATCCAAGGAGGTCAGCGAGTGGCGCCCGGATCCGGCGAACGACCCCCTGCTATCGATATGGAACTGCACACTCATCGCCGGCCTCAAGCTCCTGCCCCCCGGTCCGGCCCGGGTCGGGCTGTCGGACGCGGCTCGCACCGATCTTGCGGTAAGTCTCGTGGGGCGTGTGCTGGCCTGCGTTGTGCGCGCGCTCGAACCGGAACTCGTCGTTGCTCGCGCGCTGGATCTCGCACCCGGCGAGGCCCTGCACGGTGATCGCGGCAGTTGGCTGGAGCGACTCGAGGATCTGCCGGGGCTGGCGCACCCGCTCGGGATGGCCGTCCAGCATTGGCGCGAAAGCACCGTCGAGATGCTCAAGCGTCTCGACGCTGACATCGACCAACTCGCGCGGCGCCTGTGGCAGGGCCGCTGCCCGCAATTCGTCATGCGGTTCTCTCCTGATGCCGGCGACCCGCACCAAGGGGGTCGATCGGTCTGCCTAATCCGGTTCGAAGGCGAGGACCGCGTCGTCTACAAGCCCAAGCCGCAAGCGGGCTCGGCCGCATGGCAACAACTGCTCAGGTGGTGCGGCGAGCAACCAGCGCTGCGTGCGGCCGGCGTTGAGCTCGGCACCCGGGAGATCGTCGACCTCGGCGACTACGGCTGGGACCAGACGCTTGCCAAGGATAGCGCCGATGACGTTGATGCGGGGGCGGCTGCACGGTGGCTGCGCTCTTATGGGGCGCTCGTGCGACTCCTCGAGGTCGTCGAGGCGGCCGACATGTGGTTCGACAACCTCCTGACGAGTGGTGGTCTGCCGCAGTTCATCGACGTCGAGACCGTGCTTCAGCCGCAAGTCGCCGGAATGTCGGAGGCCGCAACACGATTGGCCGAGACGACCGCGCCGAGTGGTGCGGTGAGCATGCGCCTGGCACTGCCGGACGGCACCCTCGAGGACATCGGTGGCCTGAGGCCAGTGTCGGCAGTGAGCCTGCCCTTCACCGAGCGCGTCATTGGCACTCTCTCCACGCGCACGGATGGCTACGGAGCCGACGGCATGATGAGATGGACTCCGCCACGCTGGCGACCTGATTTTCCCGACGGTATTGACGTGGGAGCCGGACTGCTCATCGGGTACGACGCGGTTGACGCCGCACTCGCCGCCGAACCTGATCGTCCCGTGAGCATCGTGGCCCGTCTGGCGTGCACACCCTGCCGCGTCGTCCTGCGCTCGACTTTCACCTGCTACATCGTCACGCGCGAGACCCTGCGTCCAGAGGTACTCGGGAGCGGCATCGACCGCGAGATCGCTCTGGCCCAACTGCTTTCCCCAGGTGCTCAGGCTCTGGCGACCGCGGTGACTAACGACGACGTGACACGGGCACACCGCCTGCTGTATGTCGGGGCCGCAGATCGCAGTGCCATCAGCAGGCTCGACATCCCGCTCGTGCGACACGACCCATGCGGTGAGGCGATCGTGCTCGACGACGGCATGCGATATGAAGGGTGGTACCGAGCGTCGCCGCTGGAGCGAGCGATCGCCCGGATCCGCGACCGCGGGGACACCGATGTGCGCCGCCGCGTTCTCGTCGCCCTTTCCACAGCGGCAACGATGGCCGGCGGACACACCGCCGAGGAGGCGCAACTGGCGGCCTGGTGCCAGGTGGTCGACGTACTCATCGAAAGCGGCGTCGCCGCTTCCGAGGCCCGAGAGGCCATCGCTGCGATGCGCGCCTAGCACGATTTCCGGCCGCGTCAACCTCACCGACAACGAGAAATCGGGCGACCCCACACCTAAGACGAAACCGAGACAAACCGGATATTTGCTGATAACGTCCCAACATTAATTTATTTGTTAAAAACACTTTGAAAGGAGCTACCCATGGCCTTCGTAAGTGACCACCCACACGGTGCTGTCCCAATCATCCCTGCGGAAAAGGGAGAGGACTACGCCAAGAAAATCCGCGCCATCGTCCGCAAGACGTGGGCAGACCCCGCGTTCAAGGCAGAGTACATCGCCAATCCGGAGCCGATCCTGCGCGAGTACGGGATCCCGATCCCAGAAGGCTCAAAGGTCAAGGTCATTGAGCATGCCGAAGGCGAGGAGGAGGGCACCACGGTGTTCACGCTCCCGCTGCCCTCGCGCCTGCCGAGTATCTCCGACGAGGCGCTTGCAGCCGTCGCCGGTGGTGGCTCATCGAGTTCTGCGTCATCCTCTTCGTCGGCGTCTTGCCCGTGCTGCAGCGCTGGTTCTTCAGGCAGCGCCTGCTAACCGACTGCATCAACCGCGCGTACTGCGGGGGCGCCTACTTGGCGCCCCCGCAGTACGATTTATGAGACCCTTCGGAGCGTGGGTTCCCGGAAAGAGGACTCCATGACTGCCTCTCGCGACCCCGCGACTGACCGTGTCCTGCAGCGGGGCCTTGCCAAGGCGATCGCCCGGTCGTGGAAAGACGACGCATTCCGCGCCCTGCTGCTCGACGAGCCGCATGCGGCCCTACTCGAGCTCGGCGTCGACGTGCCGGCGGGCGTGACCGTCCGCGTGGTGCCCGACGACGTTGTCGAACTGCCGCTGCCTGACAAAGATGCCGAGTGGGACGAGGTGGCCGAGCAGGCAGTCGCCGACGCGCTCGCGCGCCTCTTGTCCCCGGGACAATAGGTGTGACAGTGAATCCGGGACTCCCAGCGCCAGGCACCGGCCTGCACTGGGCTCCTGAGTGGCGAGTCAGCGTCGTCCCTCGCGAGGCCGTGTACCTGCTCTCCGAGCACGCCACGGTCGTGCTCGACCAGCCAGAGGCACTCGCCCTCGCGGAGGTGCTCGATGGCGACCGCAACGCCGATGACCTCGTCGACGCGCTGTTCGATTTGGATCCGGCGACGGATCTCGCCACGATGTACTTCGTGATCGGCGAGTACGAGGCGAAGGGCTACCTGTCGTCGCAGCAGGCCCCAGCGGAGCCGGAGCACGATCGGATCGGGGTCCTGGCACGCAATTGGCTGATGCCGACACCGTCCGGTGAGCGTCTCGAGGTCGTTATCTCGGTGGTCAGCCTCGGCGAGAGTCGCGCGGAAGCGCAGACCCTGCTCACCGCTTTGGTCGAGATGCGGCTGCACGCGCAGGCTGCACACGGTGCGGCCGCTGCGCTGGCAGCGGCACGGGATCCGTCGGTCACGCTCATGATCTGCATCGTGCCGGACTATCTGGACCCGACGCTGCGGGAGATCGACCGTGCCCGCCGCGCTGTCGGCCAGCCGTGGCTCATCGCCCGCACCACAGGGGCGCACGCATGGGTCGGGCCAGTGTTCGTGCCCGGCCGCACCGCGTGCTGGCACTGCATGGCTCACCGCATCAAGGGTAATCGTGATGTCGAGGAGTACCTGCGCCTGCGCACCCACGCCGGTACCGAGTCGATTCGCCCCCAGCCGATCGGCCCGGCCTCGGCGCGCACCCTGGGAGCGGGCCTCATCGCCACGGAGGTTGTGCGCTTCCTGTCGCAACCCGAGGCAGCACCGGCCGTCCTGCACACATTCGACACCGCAATCTGGGCGCACGAGGAGCATCGCGTCGTCCGCCGACCGCAGTGCCCGGAATGCGGTGATCCCGAGCCTCTCGACGCACCGCACCCGCCAATCCCGGTAGCGCATGGCGCGCACCCTGCTGCGAATGAGTCCGGTTTCCGAGCAGTTGAGCCGCGCGTGACACTCGAGCGATACGCCGACCAGGTGAGTGTCATCACGGGCGCGGTCACCGCACTTACACCCATCGCGGTGGCGGGCGAACCCTCACTGCACGTGTATGCCGCTGGCCACAACTTCGCAATGCGCGGTGCCGAGTTGAGGTACCTGCGTGCTGGGCTCCGCACGAAGAGCTCGGGCAAGGGGATGACCGAGGACCAGGCCAAGGTGAGCGCCCTGGGCGAGGCCCTCGAGCGCTATCAGGGCCTGCATACCGGCGAGGAGCGCCGTCGTCGGACCTCACTCATCGAACTCGGCGCCGCGGGCCTCCACCCGAACGTGGTCATGCTCTGGTCCGACCGGCAATACGCCGAACGCGATGCGTGGAACGCGATGGATCGCAAGTTCGCCGTGGTGCCGGAGCAATTTCCCGAGGACTTCACCGCCGATTTCTCGCCAGTGTGGTCGCTCACGCACTCTGAGGTGGTCTGGACCCCCACCGGGCTCCTGTACTACTCGGTGCCCCGACCGGAAGGACGGATGTTCTTCATCGCGTGCTCGAACGGTGCCGCGGCTGGCAACACGCGCGAAGAGGCGATTCTGCAGGGGATGCTCGAGCTTGTCGAACGCGATGCCGTCGCCCTGTGGTGGTACAACCGCCTGTCCCGACCGCCGTTCGACCTCACCGGCATCAACGACCCGCGCATTCACGACACGCTGGCCACATACGAGCGACTTGGGAGACCAATCAGGCTGCTGGACCTAACGAATGATCTCGGTATCCCAGTCGTCGCGGCCGTGTCGGCGCGGGAGTTCGGCGTGAGCGAGGACATCCTGATTGGGTTCGGCGCGCATCTTGATCCGTCCATTGCCGTGATGCGCGCCATTTGTGAAGTGACGCAGTTCTATCCAGGAGTTGCCGAGCATCGCGCCGACGGAAGTGGCGCGTACGCCTACGACGACCGGGAGTCCCAAGAGTGGTGGCTCACCGCGACCCGCGAAACTGATCCGTACCTCATCCCGGACGCGAGTGCGCCACGGGCGTGGTGGTCGCGGGATGCTGGACGCGTTGACGACATCGCGACGGCGATCGCGTCGGTGCAGGGGGCGATCGAAGGCGCCGGTCACGATGTACTCGTGCTCGACCAGACTCGGCTAGATATCGGATTCCCGACCGTCAAGGTGCTCGCACCCGGCCTGCGCCACTTCTGGTCGCGGTACGGTCCCGGGCGTCTCTACGACGTACCGGTGAAACTCGGTTGGCTCGCGAGTCCGACAGCCGAGGCCGATCTCAATCCCCGGGTGATGTTTCTGTGAGCAGCACAGAACTCCGTTGGGTCGCCGCCCCGCCGTTGGTGGCACGAGATGCCGATGTACTCGCCGACGGGTCCGGCATCGTCCTGCTCGCAATGTCAGAACCCGAGGCGGCGTCGTCGCTCGTACGCGCCTTCGAGACGGGCATCACTGAAGAGCAAGGCGAGGACTGGTTCGTCAGCGGCGGTCCGGTGTCGGTCGCCGCGTGGTTCCACCTGTTCGAGGTGCTTAGCGAGGCCGGCCGACTTGCACCGGTTGTGATCGGGCCCGATGGCGTCGTCGAACTGCGGCTGCTGCGCAGCCTAGACGACACTACGGCGTACACGGGTCGGCCGGATCCGGCCGATGCCGAGCTTGTGCTTGCCCCAGAGGCAATGATGTTTCGTCGCATCGACCGTTGGCGGATCGAGTGCCCGACGGCGTGGGCCGTTGCCGACCTCACTTCCGAGGTCATGACCGCGATCCTTTCCCCGGCCGGCGATTGGACGCGACACGATGTGGCGCGAGCACTGTTGCGGGAGGCGGGAATCCTCGTGCCCGATACAACGGCACGCACGGACATGTGGGAGCCGCATGATCGCTACTTCCACTGGCGCAGTCGCCGCGGTGGTCATCCTTATGTGGTTGGTGCGACCTATCCGCTCCGAGAGAAGCGTGAAGCGCTGCCGGTCACGGAGGTCCCGTCACATGTCGATGACTTTGACCTCGCCGCGCACGCATCTGATGCATCCTCTGCCCTAGCCATGCCGATTGGCGAGGCATTCGCCCGACGCCGATCAGATCGGCAGACTCCGACACCGTTGTCTCTGCGTGCCCTCGCGGATTTCTGCCTCGCGCACCGAGCGCTGTCGATTGTGCATGCCTGCGAGGATGTCGAATACTCACAGTCGAGGCGCCTCTACCCCGGTGGAGGAGCGACCTACGAGCTCGATCTGTACCTCACCACGCGCGGCGTCGAGTTGCTTCCGGCCGGCGTGTGGTGGTTCGACGCGGAGCACCCGCGGCTATGCCGGGTGAGTGCGGAGGACTCGCATGTCGAGGCGATCATCGCTGACGCGATGATCTCCACTGGCGGCGTCGGTGAGATCGAGGTGCTGGTCACGTACGGCCTGCGGATGGGGCGCAATTCCTGGAAGTACGAGGGGATGGCCTATCGCCTTGCCCTGCTGGACGCCGGCGTTCTCTACGGGCACGCATACTTGCTTGGGGCCGCCCTCGGCATCGGTGTGTGCGGGCTTGGCAACGGCGATAGTAGGGTGCTGGCCGATGTACTAGGCGGTGATCCGTGGCAGGTCGTGAGTCTGGCCGAGGTGCTGCTTTCGGGCGCCCGATGAACTCGCCCAAGATCGACAGCGATGCGGCCCCAGGTCGTGATGTCGGCTGGGGAGTGACCCTGTGGGGTGCACGGGCGGTCGATCAAGCGCTGCGCGATCCAGTGCTGCGAGTTGCCGGCCGTGACATCTGGCACGACGACCCGCGCGTGCAGGACCTTGTCGACCGGATGCCGTCGATGCACGATGATCCCGCGCGACGTCGAGCCCTCATTCAGGTGCGTGCGTTGATGTCGCCCGACGCATCGCGGGCCGCCGCTGCGATGATGCGAGTCCAGATGCGCGACCTCGCACGCGACGCGGTAACGAGTGAGGGTCCGGAGGTCGATCTGGTGGATCGCTTCACCTCACTCATCGCGCCGACCTTTTTGCGGCAGCACCTCGGACTGTCAGAGATCCTGAGCGCGCTGGCACTTCGCTCGTTCAGTGTCGCCCTCGGCGCGGAGTTGGTGAACCGGGGTAAGCCCGATCCCCAGAGGGTCGCAAGTATCCTCGCGGTCAGTGAGGCTTTGCGCGCGTTTGCCGCGCTCCTGCGCTCCCAGCCTCTCGACGAGCATCCGCTGAGCGACCTTGTGGCGCACGTCCCCGATGACCGCGATGTCGCAGCAGTGATCGCGCTGCTAGCAAGTGGTGGTCAGGAAACTGTCTCATCACTGACCTGCAGCGTCATTCTTGCACTGAGCGACGAGCATTCCACCGCGTGTACTTGGGAGACGGATCCTGTGTCGGTCGTCGACGATCTGGCTGGACGCCGGCCTCCCATCACGATGCTGGCACGGGTTGCCGCTGAGGCGACGCAGGCCGACGGGGTGGCGATCGACCAAGGGCGCATCGTCATGCTCCAACTCGACCGTGAAGCGGCCGAGGCCGGCCTCGCCTTTGGTATGGGGCTGCACCGCTGCTTGGGGCGCAACTTCGCGCGGATGGTCATCCCCATCGCGGTCAACGAGTTGCGGGCGGTGTGGCCGTGCTGGCCGCCCGAGGACCTTCATGCCGAAGGCGGTGGAACGGTGCCGGTCTTCCGGGGGCCTGCGCGCATGTTCGCGCGTTCCGCTGACCCGGCCACACCGATGAGGCAGGATATGCCGGTATCCGAGGAGCAAGGAGGATGACAATGTCGATCGACGCCACCGAGAGTGCTCCGAAAGCACCGGAATTCCCGCCCCCCGCGCCTCCGGAAGCGGGGACGGAGCGTTTCGACCAGCTTGTCCAGGTGGTGCGCCCCTGGATGGCTTGGGCACTGGGGGTGTCGATGCTCACCATCGCAGGCGCGCTTCTGTGGTCCGTGTTCGCCTTGATCACTACCTCTGTCTCGCAGGTCGCGGCGCTCCTGCCAGCCACGGGTTTCGTCCAAGTGGCGGCACCGGTCTCGGGCCTGCTGGCGACGGTTTCGGTAGTCGAGGGGGCGGTCGTCCAAGCAGGCCAGGTGATCACCACGGTGACCGGCGAGACCGGCAGCACGGTCAACGTTACGAGCAGCGTTGATGGGACAGTGGAGATCCAGTTCTTCGAACAGGGCTCACAGGTTGACGCGGCCTCGACATTGTTTCTGATCACCCCGGCCAAGGCGCAGGTGAGTGTCGTGACGTTCCTGCCCGTCGACGAGGCCGTGCAGGTTGAGCAGGGTCAGGCGGCGGTCTTCACCAGCGCCGGCTGCCCGGCCTATGCCGGGACGGTCTCGGGGATTTTGCGGGCCCCGCTCACCCGGGATCAGGCGGGAGCCCGAATCGGTTTGCTTGGACTGGCCGACGTGATCGTACCGGCCAAGATCGGAATCGGCATTCAGATGAACATCGATTCCGGCTGGTGTCCGAGTGCGGTGCTGGGCTCCACCGGTGAACTGGTCGTCACCACCGGAACCGTCCACCCCATCTCCTACCTCCAGCCATAGGTGGACCAATGAGCACAGACGTGACCCCTACACCGCCGTCGACCACGTCGTGGCCGACCTCGCCCGTGGTGAAGGTGCCGAGCATCGTGCAGATGGAGGAGGTCGAGTGCGGGGCGGCGAGCCTGGCGATGGTCCTTGCCCACTATGGCTGCTGGGTCCCCCTTGAGGAACTGCGTGTGACGTGTGGCGTCTCACGCGATGGGGCCAACGCCCTCGCGATCGTTCAGGCAGCCCGCCACTACGGGCTCGATGCGAGCGGTGGACGCTTCGAGATCGATCAACTTGCACAGCAGGCCATGCCTTGCATCATCTACTGGCGGCAGAGCCACTTCGTGGTCCTCGAGGGATTTCGTGGGGGCACCGCCCTAATCAACGACCCGGCAGCCGGGCAGCGCGATATTGCCCCGGAGGAGTTCCGGGCCAGTTACAGCGGCATCGGGCTGGTGTTCTCCGCCACTGCGAGCCTGCAAAAACGTGACCAGCCGCCGATCGGCCTCTCCGGTGGGCTGGGCAGAATGCTGCGCCACTCGCGCGCGGCCGTTGGCTTCATCATCGGCGTCGGCATCCTGCTCGCCGTTCCTGGTGTCATGGCCTCGGTGCTCACCTCGGTCTTCGTCGACCAGGTCCTCGGTGCCTTCGGGGTCCCGCGCGTGCTTCCCATTGTCATCGCGGGGTTCGTCTTCGTCACAGTGCTCATGTTCGCGTTCAACGCGCTTCAACAGATCGGCATGCTGCGTCTGCAGATCAAGATCTCCTCGCAGCAGACCACCGGGTTCCTCATGCACATGATGAGGCTGCCGGCATCGTACTTCGATGCGCGTCAGCCTGGTGCTCTGGTGCAGAAGCTCCAGATCAACGGCTCGCTCTCGCAGCTCCTGGCTGGCCCGCTTGGCAAGGTGTTCGTGAACATCGTGTCGATGCTCGTGTTCGCCATTTTCATGTTTCTATACAGCCCGGCACTGACCCTGATCGGATTGTTGATGGCGACGGTCAACATGGGTGTGTTTTGGTGGGTTTCGAAGGCGCAGGTCCAGGAGAACATCCGTCAGCAGGACGCTCAGGTGCGTCAGACGGCAGTCGCATTCCAGGGCGTCTCGCTGATCGAGAACATCAAGGCAACCGGGAGCGAGAACGAGTTCTTCGCCCGCTGGGCCGGTAATCAGGCGAAGGCGACGAACGCCGAGCAGACAGTTGGCAAACTCACGACCATGGTCTCCGTCCTGCCGATGGTGGTCTCGATCGTGAACATGGTCCTAGTGTTCACCGCTGGATCAGCTCTCATCTTCGCCGGAGACCTCACGGTGGGTGGGCTGGTCGCATTCCAAGGCCTGCTCACCTCGTTCATGGGGCCGCTGGGATCACTGGTCACATCCGGGGACCAGTTCCAAAGTGCCCGGGCGCAGATGGCGCAGGTCGAGGACGTCACTCAGTATCCTGCTGATCCTCTGTCGTCACCGCTCATTGACGCAGCGGGCCTGTCGGTGCAAGTCGACCGACCGCGACTGTCGGGCAAAGTCGAACTGCGCAACGTCACGTTCGGATACAACCCATCACGTGAACCGCTCCTGAAGGACTTCAATCTTGTCGTGTCGCCGGGGCAACGGGTGGCCATTGTCGGTGCGAGCGGCTCGGGCAAGTCGACCCTGGGCAATATCATCGTCGGACTGCTGAAGCCCTGGGCCGGCGAAGTGCTGCTCGACGACCAGTTACGCGATGTGTGGCCCCGCGTCCTCGTGGTGAACTCGCTCGCCAAGGTCGACCAAATGATCATGCTGTTCGAGGGGACAGTGACCGAAAACCTCACGCTGTTCGACCCGACGCGCCCATTCGAATGGGTCATGCAGGCGGCGATCGATGCGCAGATCCATGACGACATCGTCGCGAGGGCCGGAGGTTTCGCCACCCGGGTCAATGAGGGTGGCACGAACTTCAGCGGCGGCCAGGGTCAGCGGCTGGAGATCGCCAGAGCGCTTGCCCTTAACCCCAGCATCATCATCCTTGATGAAGCAACGAGTGCGCTAGATGCAATAGAAGAGCTGGATCTTGACCGCGCGCTTCGAACGCGCGGACTTACCAGCATTATTATCGCCCACCGATTGAGCACCATCAAGGACAGTGACCTCATCGTGCTGCTCGACAAGGGCGCGGAAGTCGGTCGCGGCACGCACGAGGAGCTAATGCAGACCTGCCCTGAGTACTCCGCGCTGGTAGGCCCATCATGACCGCGCGCGATCCCGTGGAGCTGGAGGCACCAGGCTCCGTGGTCGTAAAGCAGGGCAGCGTCGACCTGTTCATCCAGCGGGCAGATCATCTCGCACCCTGGGTGCCGGTGGGCACATACACCGGACCGGTGGTGCTCACCGGAGGTGCGCAGTCCGCCGACTACGCCGCGTTCGTGGTGCCGGCTCCCGACTGCGTCCTGGCCGATGACGCTGGGACCTGGGTGAACACCCTTACCGTCGATCTCGGGCCCATTGTTGAGGCTGCCGTGGCTCGACATAAGGCTTGGGTCGTTGACGAGCAGGTGCGACTTGACCTCCTGGCGAAGAGCCGAGCCGAGTACTTGCTGTCATCGACCGACGCCCTGGCTGAGGTCATGGACCACCCCGATGCTTCGGGAGCACGACCCCAGACCTCACTTGGCGCCCTGATGCAGTCCATGCAGGCCATCGGGAAGTACCTCAAGGTCTCCTTCCCGACCGTGGCGGCGGGCAACGACTTCAACGACCCCGTGACCGAGATTGCCAATTCGGCCGGCTGCCGGGTGCGTCCAGTGAACATCAGCGGCAGGTGGTGGGTTGAGGCAATCGAACCCGTTTTGGCCTACCTGGGCCCCGATCGCCGCCCGGTCGCCTGCATTCCGACGGGCACCGCCCAGTATCGAGTCACCGATCCGCAAACCGGAACCGTGGTGCCAATCGAATCGGTTGCCGATCAACTCGATCCCGAAGGTTATGCCTTCACTCGACCGCTGCCGGCACGTGCGACGTCCGCGAAGGTGATGCTTTCCTTCGCCTTCGGCAACTCCGGCAACGCGGTGCGTCAATTGCTGGTCGCCGGTCTGCTTGCAGGCCTGGCTGGTTTGGCGACCCCACTCATCACGACGCTTTACTACAACCTGGTGATCCCGCAACGCAGTGTCTCAATGCTGTTCAGTGTCGTGGTGTTGCTGTTGGGTGCAGCAGCCGCGGTCGGATTACTGCTCCTCGCGCAGAACATCGCGCTGCTGCGGCTGGAGGGAGTGCTCCAGCAGGAATTGGAGCCGTCGATCTGGAACCATATGCTTCGGCTGCCCGCAGGCTTTTTCCGTGAGTTCACGACGGGTGATCTCGTGAATCGTGTCCAAGGCATCGATACCATCCGGCAGCTCATCGGCGGCTCCGTGCTGAGTTCCTTTATCACCGCCATCTTCTCGTTGGTGAACCTGGCCTTTCTCTTCGTGTACGACGTCGGGCTTGCATTCATCACGTGTCTAGTCTGCGCGATCATTGTCGGCATCCTCGTTCTGCTCAATCTCCGCAATATCCGAAACCAGCGTGCGGGGTTCACGGCGAGCGGCATCCTGTACGGCTTCGTGTTCCAACTGCTGGGTGGTGTCTCGAAAATTCGGGTGGCAGGCGCCGAGGCCCAGATGGTTGCCCGTTGGGAGGCGCTCTTTCGTCAGAACCAGCTCTACACCTACCGGTCGGGTCGCATCCGCGTCATCACCACGTCGATCACGGCGTCCTTCGGTGTGCTCATCACGATGATCGTGGTCGTCTACAGCGGCGTCGTCTTGCGCGGCGAGATCAGCAGCGGCGTGTTCATGGGCTTCCTCGCGGCCGCCGGCGCCTTCGTGGCGGCGATCGCCGCAATGACCTTCTCGTTTGGTCCGCTCGGTGCGTGCGTACCGCTTTTCGAGCGGCTCGTGCCGATCCTCCAGGCTGATCCGGAGCAGTCACTCGATGCTGCGGACCCGGGGCGGCTCACGGGCAGTATCGCCATGCACGAGGTGACGTTCCGGTACTCAGCCGAGGCCCCCGAGGCGATCAAGGGCATCTCCATCTCCGTCCGACCTGGGGAGTTCCTCGCAATCACCGGCCCGTCGGGATCGGGCAAATCCACCGTGCTCAAGCTGCTGCTCGGCCTTGAAGTGCCGGAGCATGGTTCTGTCACCTACGACGGTCAATCCCTGGGTCAACTGAATCGCACCCTGCTGCGACACCAGATCGGTGTTGTCATGCAGGAGGCTCGACCGATGCCCGGGCCAATCCTCGGCGCAATTCTTGGCGACTCGCGATGCAGCGAGCAAGAGGCGTGGCACGCGGCCGAGACGGTCGACATCGCTGATGCGATCCGGGCCATGCCGATGGGCATGCACACCATGATTTCGGCCGGCACAGGGCAAATTTCCGGTGGGCAGTTGCAACGCCTGCTGCTGGCGCGCGCGATCGTCACTAAGCCAAGGATCGTATTTCTAGATGAGGCCACGAGTGCGCTCGACAACACCACTCAGGAAATCGTGGCGCGCGCCTTCAACGAGATGAACGTTACCCGGATCGTGGTCGCGCACCGACTGTCGACGATCAGAGCGGCCGATCGCATCCTCGTCATCGATGCCGGACGCGTGGTGCAGTCGGGCAGCTTCGACGAACTCGTCGCGCAGGAAGGGATGTTCCGCAACCTGGTCCAACGGCAGACTTCCGACCCGTTGCCCCCGCTCGCGTTGGAGGTGGCCGGCTAGGCCCGTTATCCGCACTGTGATCGGTCATATCCTCCGTGTGGACGGGCAGGAAAGCCTGCGGTTAAATGGCCCCGCTGGATCTGTACTGACCGCTGAGACGGACGTGTTGCGCCAATCATGTATCCAAAGGTGAAGTGGGTTCGACCAGGTGGCCGGTTGGAAGATTCCAGCAGAAACATTCAACGAACAACTACTTTTACTCCAGTAAACCAGTGTTGCAACGAGCGCTTGAATGTAGAATATTTGCTCAGAAAAAGATCGGGGCTGAAGAACCTTTGGTTGAAATGGTGGGCGCGGAGGGACTCGAACCCCCGACTTTCTCCGTGTAAGGAAGACACTCTAACCAACTGAGTTACACGCCCGGAACGTCGAAGATTACATGAGGCCGCCCCCGCGCTTGTCATCGCTCCCGGAAAGCTTTTGAGCGGCGTAAACCGGGATGATGGAGAACAACACGAGACAAGCTGCAACCACATTGACAATCGGTGCTTGGCTGGGTCGGAACAGGTTTTGGTAGATCCAGATCGGCAGTGTTGTGATTCCGGGCCCAGCGGTAAACGTCGTAACAATAATTTCATCGAATGAGAGTCCGAAGGAAAGGACTGCACCGGCGATGAGTGCTGAGCGCAACATGGGAAAAGTGACGTGGATGAATGTGGTGAACCCCTTCGCGCCAAGATCGGCTGATGCTTCCTCAAAATTTACGCTCATGCGACGCACTCGAGCAATTGCATTGTTATAGATCACAACCATGCAGAAGGTCGAGTGAGCAACCACAAGGGTCATGAAGGTAAGACCGCCAAGGAAAGAGGTGAACACGTTATTAAGTGCGATACCGGTCACGATTCCGGGAAGTGAAATGGGGAGAATAATGAGAAGTGATACCGATTCGCGGCCAAAGAACTTGTAGCGACCCAATGCGAAAGCTACGAGGGTTCCCAACACGAGTGCGACAGCAGTTGCAACAAGGCCAAGAACAACGGACGTAACCAGGGCGTCTCGCACACCCTGGTTATCGATTGCTTTACCCCACCAATTGGTAGTGAACCCACTGGGTGGCCAGGTCAGTGATGTGCTTTCGCTGAATGAGTTCAGCAGGATTACGCCCAGGGGAATGTAGACGAAAGCAAATGTGATGACCGAGAAAACGATCAAGAAGGTTTTGGTGGGTTTAGAGAGTCTCACGTGACCTACAAGCTCTCGAGTGCGCCGGATCGGCGAACCGCGAAGAGGTACATAAGGACTATTACTACCGGGATCGTGGACACGGCTGCGGCGAAGGGCAGGTTGGTGACGTAGGTCTGTTGCACCACGTTTCCGAGCATGATCAATTTGCCACCAACGATTTGTGCTGTGATGAAGTCACCGAGGCTCAGCGAGAATGTGAAGATGGAACCTGCGACTATCGCAGGGAAAATCATCGGGAACACAATGCTGCGGAACGTTCGGAAATTTCTAGCGCCCAGATCTGCACTCGCGCTGACGAGTGAGTCAGGGAGTCGACTCAACCCCGCGTAAATCGGCAGGACCATGTAGGGCAGCCAAAGGTAGGTCAGTGTGATCACAATTCCAATGAAGCCGTAGCCGGGGCTTCCAAGTCCGAATGGATTCAGGAACCAGGCAATTACCCCGTTGTCAGGCTGAAGCATTGAGCGCCAGGCGTAGACCTTGACCAAGTAGGAGGCCCATAAGGGAGTGAGAATCATGGCGACCATGAGAGCCCGATACTTATTCGGTACGACGTGGGACATAAAAAAAGCGAGGGGAAGCGCGAGAACCAACGAAAACGCGGTAACGAGTAGCGCAATTCCCAGAGTCCGGAAAACAGTTTGGTAGTAGGCAGAGTCTGAGAAGACGGTCTGAAAGTTTTTGAAGGTAAATTTTTGTTCGACAAGTCCAGTGAAGTCGTTGATCTGCCAGAAGGCCGTGATGAAAAGAGCGAAGAGGGACCCAAGATAAATCACGATCAACCAAGCCATTGGCGCGCTCAAGATTCCGGCAATGCGCAAGCGCGGGTGCCGGTACCAAAAGCCGCTACGAATTTTTGGTTTCATTTTCGAATCCGTTTTCGTCTCGATGGTTTCCGTCGACATGATTGGGGTCCCTCCTCTCTCTAATTAGTTTTGTTATTGGTTGTTATTGCTAAGGCGTTACTAGCTGCGCAAGGAAGTCCATGCAGTAGCCCACTCGCTGTAAGGAAGGCACTCAACATCAGTACGTCCGTCAAGGCACGTGGCTGTTGGGGTGTTCCAGTAGGAGACGTCGGTCCAATAGTCCGTGTCACCGGCATGGAAGACGTCGCAGTGATCCGCGTTTGCTGTGAGATCACACGCTAGTTTGTTTGCTGGTGCCTCACCGAACCACTCGGCAGCTTCAGCATTGACCTCTGGGGAGACGATCCAGTCCAACCACATGTAAGAGCAGTTGAGATTGGGTGTGTCCTTGGCAATCATCCAGGTGTCTGACCAACCCGTTGCGCCTTCTTTTGGCTTGATTGCTTTTACCCGGGAATCCACCTGGGGCTCTTCGCTTTGGAGTGCGTTGACGGTTACCTGCCAGGAAGTGCTGACAAGCGTGGAGCCATCAATGAATGACGCCATTTGCTTTGCGTAGTCATTCCAGTACTCACCAACGAGAACTTTTTGCTGTTCGAGTAACGCCATTGCTGCATCAAACTGGGTTTGATCCAATGCGTATGGGTAGGTGATGCCTAACTCCGGCTTTGTTGCCATGAGGTATACCGCAGCATCAGCGATCGCGATGGGGGAGTCGTAGGCGCTGACCTTTCCGGCATACGGCGAATCAGCTTCAAAGACGACACTCCATGAATCAGGCTCCTCTGGCCCTCCGACTTCGGTAGCCCAGTTATATGCCAGGACATTTGCGCCTCGTCCGTGAGGAACACCGAATGTGACACCGTCAACGGTATTCCATTGCTGATCCTTCAGGTCCGTGAAAATATCGGTGTAATTGGGGACCAGATCGGTGTTAACCGGCTGAACACTGTCGCCGTAAATCAAGCGCAGTGAAGCGTCACCGGATGCGGAAACAACATCCCAGCCACCGCCCTGCATTAACTTGACCGCTTCGTCGGAGGTACCGAACACCTTGACGTTAGCTTTACAACCGGTTGCTTCGGTGAAAGGTGTAACCCAGTCAACAGCAGGATCGGTTGTGCCATTCTCTGCATAACCGGGCCATGCCAAAATATTGATAGCGCCTTCACCATCACCGATTGGACCTGCAATGGCAGATCCGCCAGGTGCACCTGAGGAGCTGTCATCAGTGCTGCTGCATGCAGCCAATACAAGAGAGCCTGCAGCCGCAACTGCAGCAAACTTCAGTAGACGTGATGTTTGCATCTACTTCCTCCTTTTGCTTGGAACTTTCTGTGTCAATACTTGACGCGGTTGCGTCAAGTCATACCCCGTGAGTACAGGAGTGCTTCTAGTGAAGCGCTTTGGCACTCGCGGAATTCCAGGTGAGTTGAACTTCGCTTCCGCGCATCCAACTCTGATGGGTGGTGTGCTCGGTTGAGTTTTGAATTACGACAGAAAGTGATTGATCTTCTGGTAGATCAACCAGGTAGCGCGTACTCATACCTGCATAAATCACCTCATGAACCTTGCCATTGACGCATTGGTCACCAGAAGCAACCGAGGCTTGCGTTTCGGTCAGGGTGATTTTTTCGGGGCGAACACTCCAAGTCCCTTCTGAGCCGAAAAGCGACTTAGCGAGCCGCCCGGTGATCAAGTTGGAGACGCCAACAAAACCGGCAACAAATGGTGTGGCCGGTTGTTCATAAATATCAATCGGTGTTCCGAGTTGAGCGACATCGCCTTGGTTGAATACCGCGATGCGATCACTCATGGTGAGAGCCTCATCTTGATCATGGGTGACGAAAACAAAAGTGATACCGACACTGCGCTGCAATTCTTTCAGTTCAATCTGCATTTCCTCACGCAACTTGAGATCGAGGGCTCCAAGTGGCTCGTCGAGGAGCAGCACCTTCGGCCGATTAACCAATGCGCGGGCGAGAGCAACGCGTTGACGTTGACCACCGGAGAGTTGTGAAGGTGCTCGGTCACCGTAACCCGCAAGCCGGACAGATTCCAATGCGATTGCGACCTGATCGGCTCGTTCACTTTTGGGAACTTTCTTCACCTTGAGTCCATAGGAAATATTTTCTGCAACGCTCATGTGCGGAAAGAGTGCGTAGTCCTGAAAGACGGTATTCACATTGCGGTCATAGGGCGGCATGTCCGTGACGTCTGTTCCATCGAGTTTGATAGTGCCGGAATCGGGTCGTTCAAATCCAGCGATCAGGCGCAGCACGGTGGTTTTGCCGGAACCTGATGGACCCAGCAGGGTGAGGAATTCACCGTTGTAGACGTCAAGTGAAACATTGTTAACAGCAACAACTTCACCAAATGTTCGTCGCAACCCGCGAAGTTCAATGGCCACTGACTTCTCGCTCTTCAAATTCTCACTCATAGCCATGAAGAGTAATGGCGTGATCCTCTAAAGGCCGACTAATTGGATGCCATATGAAAATCGTTTCCAAATTGTCATCAATCCAACGAGAGTTAGAATTTAGGCATGCAATCCACATTTAATCGAGCTCACGTGTTACCAGCACTATTTGTTTTCCTGGCACTGACATTGGGATTTGCAGTCGCAGATCTCACTGACATTCGCTGGCTGGGTGGACTGGTGATGATCGGGATTGGGGCGTTTGCAGTATTTTCGATGAACCGCGTAGCCGGTGTCCTACGAACGTTGATCGGTGTAGTGGTTGTCGTTCTTGGGTTCATTTTGTCCCACGCGCTTGGTTCGATTCTTGGCTCTTATGGTGCCCTGTTTCTGGTCGCGAGCGTGTGTGCGGTTGCCATTTATCTACTGATCGTGGTGAAGGTGTCAACTCGGAACTAGTGGCAGGCCTCAATACTGAGAATTTCAATACCTTGAAAACGGGTCTAGGAGAGTTAGCCTGTACCTGTTCCAAGGTTTTTGGGACCAACACATTCTGAAAGGTACCTGATGAAAATTGCACTAACTGGAATTGCTCTCCTTGGAGCGGCTTCTCTCGTACTTGCCGGTTGTTCAAGTGATTCAACGGATGAAGCAGCAGTTGGCGGCATGGTTGAGTGCAGTGACGCCGCAATTGCTGAGGCAGTAAACGGCGATCCAGCATTCGCCTCTTACACGGTCACCGACTACAAGTGCGATAGCGGTTGGGCGTATGCCTCGGCCGACCCAGCCGAAGGTGAAATGGGCGCACCAGCCATGATGATTTTTGAGGCAGAAGGCCAGTTCTGGATCCCCAAGAGTGCGACAGATGTCTGTGGCACCTACACCGATGGCACCTTCCCAAGTGATGCCATGATTCCTGAGTCTTTGTACGACCCAGCTTGCTTGGCGGGCTAATCAGCAATTTGCATCAAATCTAAACCCCACATGTGGAGCCACCCGGCGGGTGGCTCCACAGATGTCACTCTCGCTGGGTAATCTGTCAATATGCCTAATGTTGCTGATCTGTGCGCCCTGCTTGATCGTCACTTTCCACCCGAAACAGCGGACTCCTGGGACAGTGTCGGTTTGATCTGTGGTGACCCAGCCGCAACAGTTAAACGGGTGCTTTTTGCTCTAGATCCAACAATCGAAGTAATCCATGAGGCAATAGATGTCCAGGCTGACCTCGTGGTCACCCACCATCCGCTATTTCTCACCGGAGTTCATGGTGTAGCTCGAGACACATTGGGCGGTCGGGTAGTCCATGAAGCGATCTCCCACGGAATCGCACTCTTTAATGCTCACACCAATGCCGATCACGCAAACCCCGGTGTCTCTGACGCACTTGCCGCAGTCCTCGGCTTGGTTGAATGCGCACCCATTGAGCCAGGCGACACGCCATTTACCGGAGCTGGCCGCATTGGTCGGTTACCTAAAACCCAAACATTGGATCAGTTTGCCCAACATGTTGCCGACTGTTTGCCCGCGACTGCGGGCGGAATCCGCGTTGCGGGGGATCCCAACAAACGAATCGACATGGTTGCGGTTTGCGGCGGATCCGGTGACTATCTTCTACCGCTTGCGTCCGCCTTAGCCGACGTTTATGTCACCTCAGACCTCAAACACCACCGGGTTCTAGACCATGCCCGTGATGAGTGCGCCCTAATTGACGCCTCACACTTCGCCACCGAGTGGCCTTGGGTGTTGGCGGTCGCGGCGTTGGTGCGTGATGAGCTGAGTGAGCTGGGTGAGCTGGGTGAGCCGGTGAGTACATTGGTGTCCACGGTGCGGACCGATCCGTGGACCGGACACCACTTCTCAACCGTCGAATAACTCAATAGCCGCCGGACCCGATTAATAGGGAGATTGCATT
>Ga0335398_10003681_pt1 | contig 22098 bp, 10 predicted proteins | sample BON03_FD_205742 | JGI IMG/M metagenome (GOLD analysis project Ga0335398, IMG submission 205742) | Freshwater microbial communities from Lake Bonney liftoff mats and glacier meltwater in Antarctica - BON-03 (spades assembly) (version 2) | ecosystem: Environmental > Aquatic > Freshwater > Ice >... | reverse complement strand
GCAGTTTGAGGGGGCTGCAGTTTGAGGGCTGCAGTTTGAGGGGGCTGCAGTTTGAGGGCTGCAGTTTGAGGGGGCTGCAGTTTTGACATCCTTTGGCCGTCGCGGGCATGTACGGCCTGGTCGACACCGCGCGCGCGCTGCTGAAAGCGGGGCACGACGCAAACGTGAACTTCAATTATCGTGAGGCGGCCGGCTCCGAAGCTGCGCGGCACTGCACTGCCGCGCACTGGTGCGCCGCAATGGCCGCGCTGTCGCCCGCATCCGACAACTACAACGACGACGACGACGACGGCCCCATCTTGCATGCCTCGCAGCTCGACGTGCTCGAGGTCCTCGTGCGCGAGGGCCACGCCGACATCAACGCGCGAGACGCAGATGGGCAGTCTCCTCTGTACTGGCTCTTTTCCAATGACGTGCGCGACGCGGAAATTGCAGCGCTCGACCGTCTCGTCTCTTTAGGCGCGGACGTCAACGCAAGGAACAAACACGGGAAGACGCCCCTCTTCCTACTTGCAAAAAGGGGCAACCTCGTGCAGCTGCAGCGGCTGATGGAGCACGGCGCCTCGCCTGATGCGGTTGCTGACCGTGGGTGGACGCCTCTGATAGCCGCCGCGGGGGGGGCCGCTGACGGACGCCCCTGCTCGTCCGTCAGCGGCTCCCCCCGCCGCGATGTCGTGCTCGAGCTCCTGCGCCGCTCTTCGCAGCAGACGCGGCGCACCGTCATGATCTTCACCGACTGGACAAACTGCGGCGCAATCGACTTCCTCTTGTTCGCAACTCAGGCCCAGTTGGCGCCCTGGCACCGCCAGGTCATCGGCGAGCTGCTGGCCTCCGGCGCGCCCGTCTGGCCGCCACACGCCGCGCCCGTGCTGCCGAGCGCGGCCGAGCGCGCCCAGCAGGGCGAGGACGAGCTCGCCGCGCGGCGCTCCGAGTCGCGCCGCTGGCGCGCGCACGAGGACGTGTCTGACCTGGCGCAAGAGGCGGAAGAGCTGAGCGGGGCGCAGCAGGGCGTGGAGGAGAGGCGTGCGCGGGTGGCGGCGCTCGAGGCCGAGCTGCGCGCGCTGGGGGCGGGCGAGACGACGAGCAGCTGCAGCAGCGAGAACGACGACGACGACGACGACGACAGCGTCGGGCAGGGCGGGAGCGACGGCAGCCAGGACGTGGATGGCGCGGCGCTCGAGGTGGCCCTGCGCGAGCTGGCAGTTGCGACCGGCGACGACGGCAGCGCTGGCGGGGACGAGGGGCGACGAGGGGACGGAGGCTGCCGCGGATGAAAAGCCGTGATTGCCGCGACATTGCAGTGGCCATGGGGCAGAGGGCGAGTTTAGTGGGCCGGATGCGAGGCCGCGCAGTCACGCGGCGCACGCTGGCGCCCATGCGTCGACCTGCAACGTGCAAAGGACAAACTGCGGGCTGGGGGGAGCGGAGAGCGTCGCAAGGCAAGAGCGCGAAGAGAGAGAGACAGAGAAGAACCGAGGGGGGAGACGCGCTGTCGAGCGGTCGTCGGGCGTCGGGCGTCGACCGCCCCGCATCGATCGGCGAAACGAAACCAAACAAGGAGGAGAGCCTCTGTTCCCTCGCCCATGATCACGCGCACGCATCGGCTTTCAGCGCACATTGCACACACCTGGCGCTCGGACCCGGTTTCTCCGTTGTCTGGCGGAACGAAGAGCACACAACAAGCACTCCAAACGCGCCACAAAAGAGTATTTTGAACAGACCGCGGCCCGAATGATCCGGGCCCGCGCGGGCCTCGGACGCGCCATTTGCTGCTCGCTCGGGCGCCTCGCTCAGCGCCACCAGCAAGCGACCCGCCACTTCTTCCGCGCCCGCCGCGCGGCCGCCGCCGCCGCCGCCGCGTCGGCGTCGCGACCGGCGCCCGGCGCCGCCCGCCTCGTCCTCGGCGCCTCGGCCTCGCCCGCGTGGCCGCGCCCGTTCTCGCTGCGCCCTGCCACGTCCCCCGCCGCGTCCATGTCGTCCTCGGCGGCCCCCGACCCGCGCCCGGGCGACGCGGGCGCGCCCGTGGCCGTGCGCGACGGCGTCGTGCTCACCGACCAGGAGGAGGCGCTGTTTGCGACGCTGCTCGCGGCGGCGCGCGCGCCGGGTGGCGGCGGCGAGGGCGCGGCCGGCGCGGGCGGCGGCGGCGGCGCGGCTGGCGCCACCGTGCTTCGCGCGGCGGGCGGGTGGGTGCGCGACAAGCTGCTCGGGCGCGCGTCCGTTGACATCGACATCGCGCTCGATAACATGTACGGCAAGGACTTCGCGGAAAAGGTGAGGTCGCTCTTGCGCGCTGGTTTTTTGCCAACGGGGGGGCGGACGGAGGCCGCGACCGCCGCGCTCTCGTCCGCCGCCGTTCGTTCGAGCGAAAACAAAATCGACGACACCAACATCATCCAAAACAAAACAACCACCCCCCCCCCTTCCGACAGGTCAACGAGTACCTTGCCTCGCAGGGCCTCCCCACGCACTCGGCCGCCGTCATCCAGTCCAACCCGGACCAGTCCAAGCACCTCGAGACCGCGCGCATCAAGGTGCCCGTGCTGCCGCTGCTCCGGCAGAAGGACCAGCAGCAGCAGCAGGCGCGGCCAGGGGCGGGCGGCACGAGCGGCGGCGGCGGCGGCGGCGGCGACGCAGCCGCCCCCGCCGCGCCCGCCCTGTGGATCGACCTGGTCAACCTGCGGTCCGAGACCTACGCCGAGGGCTCGCGCATCCCCACCATGGAGTTTGGCACGCCGCAGCAGGACGCGGAGCGCCGGTGAGTCTTTTTCTTGTCTTTCTTTGTTTGTTTTGGTGCTCACGGCGACAAGGGGCGACGCCGTGAAACGAAGGCTGCGCAAAAACGCGGGTCCCGCCTCACGCGGCCCTATCCGCCCCCCCCCCCCCCCCCCCCAACAACCCCCCACACAACCCCCCCCCCCTCAACCACACCACCTCCACCCCCACCGCCCCTTCCCCCCCCCCCCCCCCGCCAAGAACAACCACCGACCAAACCGACGACGCATTCAACAACAGCGACTTCACCATCAACGCCCTCTTCTACAACATCAACGAGGCCCGCGTCGAGGACCTCACGGGCCGCGGCCTGTCGGACCTGCGCGCGGGGCTCGTGCGCACGCCGCTGCCGGCGCGAGAGACGTTCGCGGACGACCCTCTGCGCGCCTTGAGGGCGGTGCGGTTTGGCGCGCGGCTCGGGTTTGCGCTGGACGCCGGGGTCGTGGAGGCCGCGGCGAGCGACGAGGTGAGTCCCGGCTCTGTTGTTGTTTTTTTTGCTTCGTGTGTGTGTTGGCTTTCGGATTCTGTGGCTGTGTGCGCCCGGCCCTTTGCTCGCTTTCGTTTTTTGCGCGCGGCGCGCTCGCGCCCTCGTCTTGCGCGGCGCGCTCCCCCCCCCCGTTTGTTTGTCTCCCGCCGCCCCCTTTGCCCCCTGGTTTCTTTCCTCCCGTACCCCGGTCAACGCGTCATCGGTCATCGATCATCGGTCATCATCGCGCCTTACACTCGGACCGTCTCGCCCGGTTCTACCCGCCCTCTCTCTCGCTCTTTCACGCTTCACTTTTTGGCGGCGCCGGCGGCGGCGCCGTTGGTGTCGGGCTTGGCGGCGGCGGCGGCGGCCGGGGCGGCGGGGGCGGCGGCGCCCGCCGCCGCCTCCTCGGCGGCCTTGGGCGGCACGACCGGCGCGTCCTCCGGCACGCGCACGGCCGAGTACATCAGCAGGTACGCCATGTGCCAGTCGCCGCCGCCCGCGAGCGCCAGCACCTCCTCGGGCGTCTTGGGCGTGATCTGGTCGTCGTCGAACAAGAACCAGGACGGCGGCGGCGGCGCGCCCTTGCCCTTGCCGCCGCCGCCGCGCGGCGCCAGGGCGCCGGCCGCGCCGCCGTCGGCCGGCGGCGGCGGCGGCTGCTTCACCCACGCGACGTAGTGCCCGCTGTCGGCCGACCGCCCCTTGTGCGTCAGCACGGCCGTGAGCTCGTACCGCCCCGTGAGCGCGCCGGCGAACGGGCTGCGCGCCACCGCTGCCACCGCCGCCTCTGCACCCTCCGCCGCCTCTGCCATTTCCGCGTCGCCGCCGGCGGCCGCGGCGGCCGGCGCCGACGCCGACGCCGACGCCGACGCCGACGCCCCGTCCTCCAGCGGCAGCGGCGCCGCCTTGGGCCCGCCCTCCCCGGCGGCCGCCGACGCCCCCGCCGCCTTGCCGCCCCCGGCCGCGGCCCCCTCGCCCTTTCCGCCCCCCGCCCCCGCCCCCGCGCCACCCGCGCCGCCGCCGGCCCGCCCGCGCGTCGCCTGCGCGTCGGCCCAAGCGCGGCACGCCGCCCGCGGCCCCTCCAGATCTGCCTTCAGCGCGTCGCAGCACAGGTCGTGCACGTCCAGCTCCATGGGGAAGGCCACGCGCCGCAGGATCTTGGCCTTCTGCTGCGACTCGGCCTTGAAGAAGAAGCGCACCAGCTGCACGGGCAGGTGCGGCGGCAGCGGCCCCGACAGCCGCGACGCGCCTGTCCAGGCCACCGTGCGACCGCCGGCCTTTTCCGAGGCCATCTCGCGATCTGCTTTCAAGGCCAGCTCCAGGCCCTGGGACAGGTGGCTGGTGTCCCCCGCGATGTTGCACTTGAGGGCGTAGGCGATCTCCTCGGAGAAGTCGCGGGCCTCGCCGGTCTCGGCGCACTCGAGGCGCGTGACCTGGTGCACGCCAAAGAGCGCGTCGGCCGCCGGCTTGCCGGTCGCCGTGTCCTTTTTTTTGTTGGGTTTGTTTTTTTGGGCGGATCGTTTCGTGTTGCGTTGCGTTTCGGAGGACGTGGGCGTGTGGTGGCGGTGTCGGTGCGCCGCCGGCGACAAGCGCCGTCGCCGTGGCTTCCCGTCCTCCAGGAGGGGCTGGCCACGACCCTCCCGCAGAGCGGACAAGACGACAACACCAAGAGCGGCGCGGCGAGCAAACGGGGGCGGGCGGACGCCGGCCGACACCCCCCACGGAAGGGCCTGCGAAGACAAAAAAACAAAAACCTCACCCTCGCGGCCCGCATGCACTGCAGCACCTTGGTCAGGCACTCCTCGGCGTCCTGCTGCACGTACGCGCCGTGATTGTCGGTGTCGGCAAACTGCGGCGCGTACGCGCGGAGGGCCATCAGGAAGGCGGCGGGCGGGAAGGGCGCGCCGCCGCGCGCCAGGTCGGAAAACAGCTCGCGCGCGGCGCCGGCGACGCGCACGGCGGTCGCCGGCAGCGGCGGCAGCGGCGGCGCGGCGGCGACGCCGCTCGTGCCGGCGCTCGCGGCGGCCGAGGCGGCGGCCCCGCCCGCCGCCCTCACGGGCGCCTTGAGCGCGTCCCTCAAGCCCGGCACCGAGTACAGGAACTGCACGGTCGAGTTCATGTAGCACGTGTTTCCGAGGTTCTCGAGGCCGCAGCCGACGTGGCGCGTCGCGAGCGCCATCTGCTCCTCCTCGGGCAGGTCCTCGACGAAGACGGGCGCGTTCTTGGGCGGCTCGATGGCCGCGAGCGGGTCGGCGCTGCCCATCATCAAGACCGCGGCGCCCTCCTTGGGCGCGGCCCGGCCCCACTCGTCGTCCTTGAGCAGCGCGCCCTTGATCATCACCTTTTGGCGCTCGGGGGGGACGCCCGTGAGGCTGAACAGCTGCAGCTTGAAGACGCTCGGGGCTTGGCCCGGGTCGACGTCGACCCCGGCGTACGACTCCTTGCCCCACTTGACGCTGACCTTGACCATCTCGCTTTTTCGGGGGGGCGAATGGAAGTTCGTTCGGTTTCTCCCTTCCTCTCGTTTTCACGCGGCTTTCGGTTGCTCCCTTTTTGTTTTTTGGTTTGCTCTGTTCTGTTTTGTGTTCGCGTGTGTATGTGCGGGGTTGCGTTGCGTGCGCGTCGCTCTTGGCACCGCGTGCACGAGCGCAAGCAAGAGGTCTTGTTGCGGCGACGCGCGGCGCCGACGGCGCGCGATCGCAACGCTCGCCGTCTCGTGACGCTCGAACCGGGGCCGACTGCTCACCCGCCCCGCTTTTCGCAAAGGACCAAACAACTGAACAACAGGTCCGCGCGGCCCTGAGCACCAAGGTCAGCCGCGAGCGCATCGGCATTGAGCTGGACGGCATGCTTTGCGGTGAGATCTTGCGTCGCTCTCGCCCGAAAGGACCGCCGCCTGCACTGCCGCCGCCGCCGCCGCCCCGTGTCGCCGCCGTCTCCCCTCTCGCTCATCACCCCCCGCCGCCGCCCCCTCCTCCCCCCAAACCCAAACTAAAATCAAATCATGAAACCCACACAGGCCCCGCCCCCTCCGAGGCCGTCGCCACCCTCGCGCGCCTGCGCCTCTTCCCCGCCGTCTTCGCCCCGCCCCCGGACGTCGCCGCGCGCCTGCCCGAGGCCGAGTACGCCGCCGCCGCCGCGCGCTGCTGCGCGGTGGCAGAGGCGCTCGAGCGCGCCGACGCGGCCGCGCGACCCGCGGCGGCGGCGGCGCCGGCGGCGGGCGACGGCGGCGGAGGCGACGGCGGCGGCGACAGGTCCGGAGCCGGGGCGGCCGCGCCCGGCGCCCTGAGCCGGGAGGAGCGGCGCCTCTTGCTGCTGGCCGCGACCCTGCTGCCCCTGCGCGGGGCCGAGACGACGGCGGGCGACGGCGGGGGCGCGGGAGGAGGAGGAAAAGGCGGCGGCCGCGCGTCGGCCGCGCGGCCGCAGCCCGCCGCCGCCGCGGTCGTGCGCGGCGCGCTCAAGTGGCGGGCGAAGGACGCCGGGGGCGTGGCGATGCTGCACGAGGCGGCGCCGGAGCTGGCCGCGATCCACGCGCGCCTCGTGCGCGGCGGAGGGAGCTTCCTGGGGGCGGCGGGCGCGACGACCGGGGCCGACGAGGGCGGGGGGCGTCCGGGCGGCGACGGCGCGCTGTCGGCGGCGGCGGCGGCGGCGGCGGCGGGCGCCGGCGGCGGCGGCGGCTCGGCCGCCCAAGTCGAGGGGGCAGAAGAGGACGTCAAGGTGGCCCTCGGCCGCGTGATCCGCCGCCTCAAGGAGCAGTGGCGCCTCGCCGCCCTGCTCGCGCCCCTGCTGTCGCTGCCCGAGGCGCAGCCGCTCGCCGTCGAGGCGTCGGCCGGCGGCAGCCAGCCGGCGAGCGACGGTCCGCCGCCCCGGTCCGCCTCCGCCTCGGCCCGCGCCGACCCGTCCGACGCCCCCTCCGCCGAGGTCGCCGCCGCCGCCCAGCTGTCCATGTCGCGCGACATCGAGGCCGCCGCCCGCGCCTGGTCCCTCGCCGACTGCTGGCAGTGGAGGCCGCTGCTCGACGGCAAGGCGGCGATGGCGGCCGTCGGCATGGCGCGGCAGGGCCCCGCGCTCGGGCGCCTGCTGAACGCCGCGCTCGAGTGGCAGTACGCGCGCGGGCCCTCGGGGACGGCGGCGGAGTGCGCGGCGTGGCTGGCGCGGGCGTACGACGCGGAGGGCAACGCCAAGAAGGGGGAGGAGTGAGGGGCGGTGGTTGGGTTTTCAAAAACATTGGGGCGTTGAAAAGTTGGCGCACGTGTGTGTCTTTTGTTCCGCTTATGTCGGCGCGGCGGCGGCGGCGGCAGAGGGCGGCGGCGGCGGCGGCGGCGGCGGCGGCGGCGGCGGCGATGGCGGGCGCGCGTGCGGCGGCTCGGGCGCCGCAAAGACGTCGGTCACGCTGATGGGCATCTCCTTGACGGGACCTGCCCCGGGCAGGAACTTCTCCCGCGCCCGGAACAGGGGCACCTCGCTCGCGCTGAAAAAGTCAATCACGATCGGCGGCGGCGCTGCTGCTGCTGCTGCTGCCGCTGGTGCTGCCGTCGGTGCTGCGGCCGCTGCTCCTGCTGCTGCCGCCGCCGCTGCTCCTCCTCCTCCTGCTCCTCCTCCTGGGCCTGTCGCCGCCGCCGCCGCCGCGCCCTTCCTGCCCCCAGTCTTGGTGGTCACGCCAAAGGCCGCCGCCAGCCGCGCCGCGAACGCCTCGCGCGACGGCGGCAGGTCGAACTGGACGAGCAGGGGCGGCGGCGGCGGCGGGCGGCTGGGCGCCGCCGCCCCTGCGCCGGCCCCGCCGTCCGAAGGAGGCAGGGGCGGCGGCGTCAGCAGGGGCGGCGGGCCCGGGGCGGGCGCCGAAAGCCGCACCAGTGCCCTGAGGCAGGCGTCTGTCGCGAGCATCAGCAGCGCCGCGCGCGGGCGGCGGGCGGCGGCGGCGGCGGCGGCGGCGGTGGTGGTGGCTGGTGGTGTCGCTGTTGTTGCGGTTGCCGTCGCTGCTGCCGTTGCTGCCGTTGCTGCCGCTGCTCCGGTCGCTGCTCCCGTTGTCGTGGTGTCTCCTCCTCGTCCCCCTCGCTCTGCCGCCGCCGCCGTCGCCGCCCGTCGCCGCGCCTCGACCACGCGCGCCCGAAACTCGGCCGCCTGCTGCTCGAGCTCGCGGTCCGACAGGTCGGCGTGCAGGACCGAGAGCGTCAGGTCGCGCGAGGCCTCGGCGCACCCGCGGAGCGCCCGAAAGGCGGCGTCGAGAGAGTCGCGCGACGCGCAGGCGACGAGCGCCGCCAGCGGCGGCACGCCGTTGTCGGGCGCGCTCGGCGGCGCGACCAGCGCCTGGAACAGCTCGACGATCGTCGGGAGGCGCGCGTCGGGCGTGCCGACGGCCACGTAGTACTGGCGGGGCTGGGCGCTGGTGGTCGTGGTGGTGGTGGCGGATGACATTTTTGATGCCGCGTCTCGGAAGAGGTCGTTTTTGTCTGTTGGAGGCTCTCAAAAAGGGGTCGTCTGATGTGTGCTTGGCAGCGAGGCATCTAATGGTGTTGGGACCAAGCACCGACTGTGGCGGCTTGGTGAGAAAGAGAGACCAGAGAGAGAGGGAGCGGAGCAGCAAAAGCGACCGGGCGCGCGAGCGAGCGTACGATCGCGCGCCGACCGGCGTCGGCGCGCGCTTGCCGGATCGGCCGCGCCGCTTTGCGTCTCCGCCCGTGTACTTGATTCGTCCGCCTGCTCGCCGATCGCTCAGGGCCATCGTCCGATCATCACAATCAAGCAACCAACAACCAAAGGAAAGGGAACGCAAGAAGCACTCACGGTTGATTGAAAACGTGAACTTCTCTGTTCGATCCAATCCCGCGGCAGCTCACCCAAAGTAGCAGGTGCAGCAACACGCAGCAGCAGCAACACCATGCTTCACGCGCTGTCCTCCCGCGGCGTCGCGGCTGCGCGCTCCACGCGCCAGGCGTCGCGCGTCGCTGGCGCGGTCCGCCCTGCGCGCCCTTCGCGCCTTGCCTCGTCCGCGACCGAGGGCAAGACCAAGGAGGAGAAGAAGGGTGGGTGCGCGGGCGTGCGTTAGTACTGCGCGATTGGACGTCGAGTCCCGTCGCGCGCCCTTTTTGAAGGGAGAGCGTTTGCCCAAGAACTTTCGGCTGACGCGACGACCCCAATCGGCGATCCTCTTGCCCCGTCCCCCCACCCAATCGAAATCAACCCGCAGCCAAGAAGGAGGAGGAGGACGAGTACAGCTTTGACGGGCCGGACATTTCGCCCAGCACGCAGCAGGTGCGTCCAACTGGCGTTGTTTGGGAAAATTTCTTCCCTCGTGCAAAAAAAATAAAAATCACCCGCGCCCCATCCCCCCCAAAAGCACACGCCCTCCCCTCACCCACGACACGACAACCCGCAGGTCCAGGAGTTCCTGTCGACGCTGTGCGACGAGACCGAGATCGCCGAGATCGAGCTCAAGGTGAGCGTTTTGTGGAGCGTCGCCGCCGTCGTCGTCGTCGAGCGCGCCGCTCGATCGCTGATCGCCTCGCTCGTCTTTTGCTCACCCGCACCCCCCTTGTCCGCATACCAACAATTGCCCAACAACAGATGGGCAGCTTCGCCCTCCGGGTCCGCCGCGACGTCGAGGGGCCCGCCGCCCCCCCGCCCGCGCCCTCGCCCGTGGCCGACATGGGCGTCCGCGCCCCCTTGCCCGCCATGGGCGCCGCCGCCGGCGGCGGCCCCGCCTACTACTCGGTCGACGGCGCCGACCTCTCCTCGGACGAGGCGTCGCGCGCCGACGAGGCCGCCTTCCTCTACGTCACGTCGCCCAAGGTCGGCGTCTTCCGCCGCGGCAAGTACGCCGCCGGCAAGCGCATCGGCAAGGCCCTCTGCGTCGAGGGGCCGGGCGCCACCCTCAAGCGCGGCCAGACGGTCGGGTATGTCGAGCAGCTCGGGACCTTTGTCCCCGTCGAGGCGCCGCAGGCGGGCGAGGTGCTCGCGGTGCTGGGCGACGGCGAGGCGGTCGAGTACCAGCAGGAGGTGGTGAAATTGGCGCCGTTCTTCGGGGGGCACATCATCGGCGAGGCCAAGTACGCCTGAAGGGTGAAGGGGGGGGGCGTCGGCGGCGGGCTTTGTCTCTTTTGGGTCTGGGCGTGTCTTGTTGCAAGCCCGCCCCGGCGCACGACCCCCGCTGCGGCCCCGCGCGCGCGCCCAATTTTGACGCCACCCCCCTGCCTCCCCCCGTATCTGGCTCTCCCTGTTTGCATAGGGCGCTGCGCGTAAGAAGATGACTAGGATTCAATCGAGTCGATCCTTAAAAAAGGAAGGAAAACCCCCTTCCATTTTCATTTACCGCGGCCGTCGCGCGCTGGGATTGAGAGACGGTCACAGCTTCAGAGGAAGAATCGATCAATCAATCAATCAATCAATCGGCACGAGTCGCCCTCTCCCCCCGCCAACCGTCGTCAACCATCACGCCGCCGGTCCCAGCGCCGCCGCCACCCGAGGCGCCGAAATGGCCGGCGCCTTGGCGGCGTCCGGGCCGGGCGGCGGGGGCGAAAACGCGCCCGCGCCCTCGCCCGCCGCTGCCGCGCCATTCACCGTCGCCACCGCCGTGGCCGCGCTCGGCGGCGCAGGGCCGCGGGGGCCCGCGACCGTTGCCCCTACGGACGCGGGCGCGGCGGCGGCGGCGGCGGCGGCGCGCAGGGCGGCGGCGCTCGGGGACGACAGCTCCCCGTCCTCCTCCGAGGCCCGTCGCCGCTGCTGCTGCCACTGCCCCTGCTGCTGCCGCTGCTGCCGCTGCTGGCCGCCGCGGCCCGCCGCGCCGCCGCCGCCGTCGGCCGAGGGGCGCGACAGCGCGGCGACCCTGCGCATTAGCGCCTCGCCCGCCAGGCGCAGGCGCGCGTCGACCCCGCGCGCGCCGCCCGCGGACGGCCCAAAGGCGATCCCGCGCGAGGCGCCAGAGCTGGGGCGCGTCGGGCCCGCCGACGCCGCCGCCGCCCCTGCCGCCCCCGCTGACGACGACGAGGCGGCGCGGCCGCCGCCGACGCCGCCGGCGGCGGACGGCAGCCCGGAGCAGGCCGGGGCGGCGCCCATCAGCAGCAGCGCCTCGAGGTCGCCCGCGCCCGGGTGCGCCCCGCGCGCGCCCGGGTCGGCCAGCACGGCGGCCTCCAGCGCGTCGGCCGCGCCCGACGCCCACCGGCGCGCGGCGCCGCTGCCGTCGAGGGCCGCGAGCTGCTGCGCGGCGGCCGCCTCGTGCGCGGCGTCAAACGGCGCGAGGGCGGCGCCACCGGCCGGGGCGAGCAGCGGGCCCGACGCAGCGGTGGCCGCTGTCGCAGTCGCGCCGGCGGCCGCCGCCGGGTCGACGCGCAGCAGGGGCGATGCGGCGGCGAGGCACAAGGGGCCCGGAGGCGGCGGCGGCGGCGGCGGCGGGGAGACGGTGGCCGCCGCGCCGGCGCCGCTGCTGCCTGCCGACGCCGCGCGGCGCAGCAGCGCAGAGACGCCGCTGCTGCCGGCCGCCGCTTTGGCAGGGCTGCCGCCGCCGCCGCCGCCGCCGCCGCCGAGCGCCGAAAACGAGGCAGGGGCCCCCGCCCCCGCCTCGAGCGCCCGGAACAGGGCGTCCACGGTGCTGGCGAGGAGCATGAGCGCGCTGTGCACTGCGGCCGCGCCCCCCGCCGGCGGCAGGAGCGAGGGCGCGGCGCCGACCGCCCGCAGGGTGGCGAGCGCCTCGCGCGCCGCGGCCACGACGACGGCGGCGCGCGGCGGCGGCGCCGGCGGCGGCAGAAGCGTCGGCGGCGCGCCATGCGAGGCCCCAGCCGCCTGTCCGTTTTCGTTCTCCTGCCGCTGCTGCTGCTCAGCACCCGCGGGTGGCGCGTAGCCTGCGGCCCGCGCGGGGAGCAACGCGACGCGCACGAGCGCGTCGGCGGCGGCAAAGTGCAGCGGGCAGAGCCCGTAGTCCGCCGCCGCCGCCGCCGCCGCCGCCTCGCCCGGCCCGCGCCGCACAAGCACGCGCCCCGCCTCCCCCGCCGCGGCCGCGCCCAAGGCGGCGGCCTGGCGCGCGTCGCGCACGCCCGCCGGCGCCCCCGGCAGCAGTGTCGCGAGCGCGCGGTAGCCCGACAGGCGCAGCGCGGCCGGCCAGGGGCCGCGCAGCAGCGGCAGCACGTTCGCGACAAGGTCGGCCGGCAGCACGCCCGCGGGCAGCGCGCGCGCGGCGGCGGCGGCGGCGGCATGGTGGTGCTGCTGCTGCAACAGGCCACCGCCGGCCGCACCTGCGCGCCGCCCCAGCTCCTCGGCCGCCGCCGACGCGGCCGCGGCCACACACTCGAGCGCCAGCGCCGCGGCTGTGTCGATCAGGGCGCCGCCGCCGCCGCCGCCGCCGCCGCCGCCGCTGCCTCGCCCGCAAGCTCCCTGCTGCTGCTGCTGCTGCTGCTGCTGCTGGTTGTGGCGCAGGCGCGCGGCCTCGGCATCCGCGCGCGCCGCGCGCAGCGCGCCCGTGAGCGCCTCGGCGACCTCGGCGGCCGACTCGACACGCGCGGCCAGGCGCCGGACGCACTCGAGCGACGCCTGCCGCAGGCGAAAGAGCTGCGCCTCGCGCTGCTCGTCGGCGGGCGACAAGGGGGCGGCGGCGGCAGAGGGGAGAGCGGGAGGGGCCGGGGGCGCTTCTAACGAAAAGGGCCCCGTCGGCGAGGAGACGCTCGCGCCCGCCTGAGACGACGCGGAGGGCGCCGTGCTCCGCAGCATGGCGCGCAGCGCGGCGCGCGCCACGGCGTCGGCGGCGGCGGCCGGGGCCGCCCTGCCGCCGCCGGCCCCCGCGTTCGCGTCGGGGCCGCCGCCGCCGCCGCCGCCGCCGCCGCTTCCGCGACCGCCGGCCTCCGACCGGCCCGCGCCCGCGCCCACGGGGCACGCCGCCGCCGGCAAGGAGCCCCCGCCCGCCTGGGCGCGCCACACGCGCGGCAGCTCCAGCAGGGCGGCGGCGAGCGCGCTCGTCGAGAAGCCGCGGTCGAGCAGCGCCCCCTGCTCCGAGGCCAGCGCGACGATCGCTGCGCACTCTGCCGGCGACAGGCGCGGGCGGCGGTGGTGGTGGCGGCCGTGGGGGCCGTGGTGCGGGTCGTGGGCGCTGCTGCTGCCGCTGTGGTTGGCGTTTTTGTTGTTGCGGCGGTCGGAGGAAGGTAACAGGGCGTCCTGAGGTGACGGAGCGGCAGCGGCCGCCGCGGCGCCCAGGCCACCGCCGCCGCTGCTGCCGCGCCCGCCCGCGCGCGCGCCGCCGCCGCCGCCGCGTGCCGCGCCCGCCTCGCCCTCCGCCCCGGCCGAGGGGGCCGCGCCGAACTGCAGCGCGCCGCGAGCGGCCCCCGCGTGCCGCAGCAGCGACAGGTAGACGCCAAAGGCGTGCCGCGTGCCCGGCCCCCGGACCACCCCCCGCAGCAGCGCGTCGGTCAGGGCGCCGTCCGACCAGCGCGTGAAGGGGACGAGCGCGGGCTGCGGCGACTGCTGCTGCTGCTGCTGCTGCTGCTGCTGCTGCTGCTGCTGCCTTTGCTGCTGGCTTTGCTGCTGCTGCTGGTCTGCGAGGTCCAGGCCGAGGCGCCCGGAGAGACCGCTAGGCTGCGCGGTCTCCGAGGCCGCGCGGCCGCTGCCATCAGCGCCGCTGACGACGCCGGCCGCCGCCGTTGCCCACGACGCGGCAGCAGCAGCGGCAGCAGCGGCAGCGGCAGCAGCGGCAGCAGCAGCCTTGCTGCCCACGGGCTGGTCCGCGTACGCGTACAGCGCGTGCATGACCGCGTGCACGTACGAGACGTCGTGCGCGAACCGCCCCAGCACCTGCAGGAGGCCGCGGGCCAGGTCGCGCGGCGTGCCGGCCCTTGGGGCGGCGTGGGGGATGCCCGTGGCCGCAAAAAAAGACACGTCCAGCGCGCCGGTCGCGACGAGCGGCGGCGGCGGCGGCGGCGGCACTTGCGGCTGCTCCTGTTGCGGCTGCTCCTGCTGTTGCTGTTGCTGCTGGTGCTGCTGCTGCTGCTGCTCGAGTGCTCCTCCTGGGCGCGCCGCGCCCGCCGCCCGCGGCTCGCCCGCCAGCGCCATGTCCGCCGCCGTCGCCGCCACCGCCTCGAGGTGCGCCGGCAGCACCCGCGCGCGCGCGCACAGCTCCGCCACGGCCGTCAGCGCGCGAAGGCACGCGGCCTCCACCGCGGCGGCGTCGCCCGGCCGCCGCCGCGCGATCAGCTCGAGCGGGCTAGGCACGGCCAGCCTCTCGCCGGCGGCCCGCCGCTCGGCCGCGCGCGCGACCGCCGCCGACGCGCGCCCGGCCGACAGGGCGGCGCGCGCGGCGCGGCACACGAGGGGGACGGCGGCCTGCGCCGCGGCGAGCACGCGCGGGTCGACGTCGCTCGGGCACAGGCCGGCGTCGCGCGCGCGGGCGGCGGCGGCGTCGCCTTCGCCGTCGCCGCCGCCGCCGGTCTCGCCGCCGCCGCCGGCATGCACGCGGCGGCGGCCGCGCGCGAGGGCGGCGGCAAAGCCCGCGAGCAGCTCGGCGCCGAGGGCGCGCATGCTCAGGTGCGGGTCGCGGAGCAGGGCGGGAACCAGGGGCGGGATGCCGCTGGCGGGCGTTGCCGCACGCGCGCCGCTGCCGCCGCCGCCGAGGTCGGCGCCGTCCGCGTCGTCCTCGTCCCCGCTGCCGCCGCCGCCGCCGCCGCCGCCGCCGATGCTCGCCCCCGCCTCCCCCCACGGCGCGTCGCCCACGATCTCGGGCGCGAAGAACATCGCGTCGTACGTGGGGCCGCCCGCGGTCGCCGCCTCCCCCGCGCGCGCCAGCAGCGCCAGGTAGGCGTGCACGGCCACCTTTGCCGGCCACAGGCCCGCGGCGCCGCGCCCTCCCGCTCCGCCGCGCAGGAGCGCGCCGCGGGCGGCCCTGGCGAGGCGCCGGGACACTTTCGGCGTCTTGGAGGGGTTGCGCTGGACGTACTCGTGGACCTTGGCGATCTGGCGGCGCAGGGCCGGGTCGAGCGGCAGGTCGAGGAGCGAGGTTGGGGCGGCGGCGGCGGCGGCGGCGGCGGCGGCGGCGGCGGATGCGGCAGAGGGGGGCGAAGCCGGCGCGGGGACGGGCCCCGGCGGGGGCGGAGGCGCAAAGAGCGGCGGCACGATCACGTTGTACGTCTTGCGCGGCTTGCTGGACGCCGGCTGCCCGACGCAGCCGAAGCAGAGGCCGGGCATGGTTTCGGTTGTTCTGGTTGGGTTGCTGCTGCCGGAGGAAAGGACGACAGGAAGGGTGGTGGTTGGCGCTTGGCTGTGTGTTGTCAGCTGGCTGCCAAGCACCTCGCTCGCGAGGCGCCTCTCAGCGCAAGGTGATCCGGGCAGTGAGGGTCGAGGAGCATCGCATCCTCACGCAATGAGGCTGCGGCGGCGAGGCGATCGTCCGTTGCTTTGCTGCGTTTGCTGTCGGTATCGTCAAACAGAGAGGAGAGAGGGAAGTTGGTCAGTGGCGCCAGGATCCCGCCGTTGTAGATCAGTATATAGTGCTATGCTGGTCGGCCCCAGGGTTGGTGTTGGACAAGGGCGGACGAGGTGAGGCGAATATGCCTGCTGTCTGCGCGCGCTGTATATTTTCCGACGGCGATCGCCTCGCTCGTGATCACCGCGCGACGATCGACAAACCGCCAACATCGGCGACTTCATTCCTGGCTCACCCTGCTTATCACTTGGCCTTGGAAGCAATCGTCGCCATACATTTCATCCATCTCTCGATCGCTCCTAGTGTGTCGAACCGAGGCCAAGCCTTGCTCCTCATCCCTCCCCCTCCCCTTCGCCGACACTGATCGCCTGTCTCCTGTCGACGCATGCTCGCGCCACACCACCAGGCGACGACCCGCTTGACGTCGACGCTCCTCTTCTCGCTGAGCAGGCGCGCCGTCCAAAGCACCAGCCGCGGCGTCTCGCGGCGGCGGCCGACCGGCGCAGCGCAACACCCGTCCACGCCGCGCGGCGGGATGCCGCGCCGCCGCCCGCCGACCGCCGCCGCGCTGGCCTCTGCCGCGCTGGCCGCCGCGCCCGAGCCGCCCTTGCCCGCCGCCCTCTCGGATCCCGGCCCGGACGTCCGCGACGACGCGCCGGGCGTCCATTCCCCGGCCCCCTGCCCGCGCACGGGCGAGGACCTGCCCTACTCGCGCTCGCCCGCCCTCGAGTTCCGCGTTCTCGCGCGCCAGGGCCGCGCGCGCGCAGCCGCGCTGCGCCTGCCGCGCCACGCCGCCCTGACGCCCTGCTTCATGCCAGTGGGCACGCAGGGCGCCGTCAAGGGCTTGCTGCCGTCGCAGCTGCTGGCGCTCGACTGCCACATCGTCCTGGGCAACACCTACCACCTGGGCAACCGTCCGGGCGCGGCCGCCGTCGCCGCCCTGGGCGGCCTGCCGCGGGCGAGCGGGTGGCCGCGCGCAATGCTCACCGATTCGGGCGGCTTCCAGATGGTCTCGCTTCTGCACCTGGCCGAGGTGACCGAGCGCGGCGTCGAGTTCGCCTCGCCCGTCGACGGCAGTCGCATGCTCTTGACGCCCGAGCAGTCGGTGGCCATCCAGAACGCGCTCGGGGCGGACGTGCTCATGGCGCTCGACGACGTGGTGCCGGCCACCTGCGACGATCCCCGGCGGTTCGCCGAGGCCACCGGACGCACGACGCGGTGGCTGGACCGGTGCCTGCGCGCGCACGCCCGCCGAGACGAACAAAACCTGTTTCCCATCGTCCAGGGCGGGTTCGACGTGCGCCTGCGCGCGCGCTCGCTGCGCGACCTGGTCGCGCGGGACGCCCCTGGATACGCGATCGGCGGCCTGGCCGGCGGCGAGACGAAAGACGCCTTTTGGCGCGTGGTCGCGCAGTGTGCCGCGGGCCTGCCGCCTGGAAAGCCGCGGTATGTGATGGGCATCGGCTACCCGCTCGACATCGTCGTGTGCAGCGCCCTGGGATGCGACATGTACGACTCGGTCTATCCCACGCGCACCGCGCGCTTCGGCGTGGCGCTGACCGACCGCGGCACGCTGCGCCTCAAGCACGCCGCATGCGCCTCCGACCCGCGGCCGATCGACCCTGATTGTTCCTGCCTCGCGTGCGCGCGCCACACGCGCGCCTACCTGCACGCGACCATCTCGCGCGCCCTGCCGTCGGCCGCGTCGCTCGTGTCGCTGCACAACGTGGCCTACACGCAGCGGCTGACGAGGCGCCTGCGCGCGGCCATCCTGGCGGGGACGCTGCCCGAGTTTGTGCGCGCCTTTGTCTCGGCGCACTTTGGCGGCGACCCGGCCGCCGTCCCGCAGTGGGTGGTCGACGCGCTCGACGTGGCGGGCATCGACCTGACCGGGGTGGCAGCCCTGAGGCCCGCGCACGACTACTTCGAGCACGAGGCGTTCGGCGGCCGGAGGGACGGCGACCTGGTCGAGTACCCGGTGGGGGAGGAGGCGGTAGCGGCGGCGGACCGGGCGGGCGCGCAGCAGGACGCGGCGCTGATTATGGCGGGGGCGGCGCAGGCGGCGCAGGCGGCGGTGGGGGCGGACAGGGCGGGCGCGGAGCAGGACGCGGCCTTAATGGCGGCGGAGCCGGCAGAGGGGCAAAAGTCGGACGAGAGGTAGCAGCACGGGGGGGTTGAGGAGCGCGCGCGCGTGTTGGCGGCAAGCGCTTGTCCGCCGCCGATTTTAAAAAAAAGACGGGGGAGATCCCCGCAGCAAAAAAGCTTATCTTTCTTTTGAACAACGATCGGAAATCGAAAAGCTCTTCCCACAATCTCTCATCTCACCACCCGGCCAGCGGGTCTTCCTCGGCCGCGGCCGCCGCCAGGCGCTCCCGCGCGACGGCGTGCCAGGGCACAAACGCTCCAGCTCTCGCCGACAAAGAGGACGGAGACGCCGCCGCCGCCGCCGCGCCGAGGATGGCGCGCGCCCGCCGGCCGCACGCGCCGCCCAGGCCCGCCACCCACGACCCCGGCGCGGGCGCGGGCAGCGCGCCCTCGGGCGCCGCGGGCGCCGCCCGCGGCCGCTCCGCCGCCGACGCGGCGTCCGAGAGCAGCAGCCACACGGCGTCCGGGTCGACGGCGCGCGCAAGCGCGGCCAGCAGGCGCGCGGCGGCGTCGCGCACGGCCGGCGGCTGCGCGTCGGCGAGCAGGGGGGCGGCGGCGGCGGCGACCTCCCAGCAGACCGGGCGCAGGGCCGCGGCGGGGCTGTCCGAGGATCGAAAGCAGGGCGGGACGGAAGAAGAGGAGGAGGAGGCGCCGAGGGGCGGGGTGGCGGGGGCGGACGCGACGCGGTAGAGGCAGTCGAGCGCGGCGACGCGGGCGCGTGCGACGGCGCCGGGCGCGACGGCGCCGCCGCTGGCGTCCGCCTCTTGCCGGCGGCGCCGCTGCTGCCGCTGCTGCTCGGCTTCGTCGGCGCCGCCGCCGCCGATGCCGAGCGCCGCGATCGCCGCGGCGGCTGCGCCCGCGCCCGAGGCGTCGCCATGATCCGCCGCCTCCTGGTCGACCTGGGAGGAGGAGGAGGAGGCCGCGGCGGCCTGCTCGAGGGCGAGAAGGGCGTCGTCGGCGGTCGCGGCCGGCGCGCCGCCGCCGCCGCCGCCGAGCCCGCCCGAAGCGACGCCCATCGTCGGCCCAAACCGCAGCAGGCGCGCCAGCACCGGCCACGCGTCCGAGACGAAGCGGCGCGTCATGAACTTGCCCCCGCCCAGAACCGTGACGTCCGCCAGCAGCGACAGCAAGCGCTCGAGGAGCGGCACGCGGAACGACGAGCAAGCGCCGTCGCCGCCGCCGCCGCCGTCGATGTCTCGGCCCGGCGCCGCCGGCGCCGCGCCCGCGCGCCGCAGAGAGGCCATCAGCGGCCCCCACTGCGCGTGCACCTCCGGCAGCAGGCGCGCCGCCTCGGGCCGCGCGGGCGCCAGCGCGTCGTCGCGCCGCGCGTAACGCGCGTACAGCGCGTCCTCGGCGTCCAGGCAGCGCGACGACAGCGCCAGCGCCGAAAGCGCCTCCCGCTCGACGGCCGCCGCCAGCACCGCCTCTGCGAGGCCCCTCGCAAGCAGCATCGGCGCGGCGGCCTCGGCGGCCGACTGCGCGAGCGAGGCGGCGGCGTGGGCGCGGCGCCAGGCGCGGTCGATGGCCTCGCGCTCGGGGTGGCGCAGGCGCAGGCGGCGGGAGGCCGGGGCGGCGGAAGGCAGGCGAGAGGAGGAGGGGCCGGCGTCGACGCCGCCGCCGCCCTCGCCCTCGTTCTCGTCCTCTTCGCTCGCAGACGGCGACGGAGAAGAGCCGCCGTCGTCGCCGTCGCCCTCCCCCTCCTCCTTCTCCTCCCCCTCGACCTCGACCACGGTCGAGGGCTCGGCCGCCAGGCCTCCCGGCCCTCGCGCCTCGCGGGCGGCGCGCCTGGCCAGGCGGCGCTTGAAAAAGGCCTCGGTGGACGCCGAGCGCGCGCCGTTGCCGTTTCCGACGCCGTTGCCGTTGCCGTCGCCGTTGCCGCTGCCGGCGCCAGCCGCCGCAGCTGCCGCCGCCGCCTCGAGCGCCGCCCTCATCCTCCTCTCCGCGCGCCGCTCCCGCCGCGCCTCCTCGCACCTGCCCGCCACGTCCCACAGCGCCGCCGACAGCTCGGCCTCGACGGCGGAGGCCTCGCGCCCGGCGCCCCGGGCGATCTCCAGCAGCGACGCCAAAAAGGCGCGCGCGTGCTCGGGCGCCTGCCGCCGCGCCAGCACGGAGAGCCCCGCCAGCGCCGCGCGCGCCGGGTCGGCCAGCAGCGGCAGCAGCTCCGCGCCCGCGCCGGCCTTGGCCAGCAGGGCGGCCAGCAGCTGCGGGGCGCGCGGGTGCTCGGCCGGGTCGCGCAGCCGCCGCACGACGCCGTCGACGACGTAGTCTGCGTTGGCGGCGACGAGCGCGGCGACGGCGGCGTCGCGCGCCGAGGTGGCGGCGGCGGCGGCGGCGGCGGCGGCGGCAGAGGACGAGGCGGGCGGCGGCGGCGCCGTGCAGGCGGCGAAGAAGAAGGCGCCGCCGCCGCCGCTGCCGCCTGCGCCGGGGTGCTGCCGCTGCTGCTGCTGCCGCAGGTATCCGCACGCGGCGCAGACGCTGCCGAGGGCGGCGCCGGCCGCGCCCGAGGCGAGGGCGCAGGGATCGGCAAGCCGCTCGAGCAGCGGCAGCAGCACGGCGCGCAACAGGCGCCCGTCCGCCGCGAAGCGGGGGCCGGCGGCGCGCGCGGCGGCGCCGCACGCGTCGGACAGGGCGCGGAAGAGCAGAGCGTTCTCGCCCAGGGTCTGCAGGGAGCCGGCGGTCGCGGCGGACGAGGGGGGGAGCATGCGGAGGCCGCCGCCGCTGTCGCCAAAGCCACCGCCGCCTCCGCCGCCCCCGGCGACCGAGCCGTCCGAAAAGACGTAGACGGACCCGCCGCCGGATCGGTCGGCGAGCCCGCCAGCGTCCGCCGTCGGCAGGGCCCACAGGCGCTTGCGGGTGAGGTTCTCGAGCATGAGGAGCAGAGCGCTCTCAAAGGCCGGGTCGGGGGTGCCGACGGCGGGGGGCAGCAGAGGCGGAGGCGCGAGCGCGGCGGCGGCGGCGGCACCCTGCCGCTGCTGCTGCTGCTGCTCGTGCTGCCGCGCGGGCTCGGTCCACGCGGCCGAGGCGCCAAAGACCACTTCGGCCATCACCGCGGCAATCGAGGCGCACTCGAGGCGCCAGCTCGGGGACTGCTGCTGCTCCTGCAGGTCCTGCTCCTCCGGTCCGCCGCCGCTCGCGCCCGCGGCCGTTGCCGCCGCTGCCGTTGCAGCTGCTGCTGCTGCTGCTGCTGCCATTGCCCCGTGCTCCCCCAGCTCCTCCTCCCAGCGCATCCCGCGCGACGACGCCGACGTCAGCCGTCCCGCGAGGGTGTCCAGAACCCGGCGCAGGTGGCCACCGCCAGCCCCGTTGGACTGCTGCTGCTGCTGCTGCTGCGGCCGCCGATGCTGCCCACCCGCCCGCCCCCTCGCCGCCGCCGCCGCCGCCCTCGCGTCGGCGAGCCGGGCCGCCCTGCCCAGCGCCCGCGCGCAGCCGGCCAGCGCGCGGTACGCCTCGGTCGACGTCAGGCGCAGGGGCGCGAGCGGGGCGCGCGGGAGCAGCACGGCGCCCGGGCCGCCGCCGCCGCCGTCGCCGTCGCCGTAGGCGCCCGCGGCGGGGCCCTCCGGGAGGCCCGGCCGCGCCAGCACGGGCGCCGCCGCGCGCGGGTCGGCCGCAAACGCGAGCACGAGCCCGTCCAGGAGCGCGGACAAGGCGCCCGGGCTCTCGAGCAGCAGCGGCTCGAGCGCGTACGGCGAGGCGCCGGCGGGGGCGGAGGGGTCCGAGGGCGCGTCTGCCGCGAGCAGCAGGGCGGCCGACAGCCGCCGCGCGAGTGCGAGCGCGGGCCGCTGCCCGGCCTCGAGCGCCGAGCCGCCGCCGCCGCCGCCGCCGCCGCCGCCGCCGCCGCCGCCGCCGCCGCCGCAGTACTGACGCACGGCCAGGCCCAGCTCGCGCGCGAGCGACGGCACGAGCGCGGCCAGGCGCGCTTGCTGGCGCTGGGCAGCCTTGAGGGCGGCAGCGGCGCGCGACGACGCCTCCTGCGCCGCTTGCTCGGAGGCGGAGCCACGCGGCGGCGCGCCTGCTGATGTTGCCGCTGCCGCTGCCGCTGCCGCTGCCGCTGCCGCTGCCGCTGCCGCTGCCGCTGCCGCTGCCGCTGCCGCTGCCGCTGCCGCTGCCGCTGCCGGGGGTTGCTCGGCGGCGACGACAGCGTCCGAGGGGAGAGGCATGGGCGCCGTGCACGCCGACAGGCCCCGACTGTCGTCCGCGTCATCTACGCCAGCCTGCTCCAGCAGGCTCATCGCAAGAGCGTCGTCGTCGGGAAGAGCAGGCGATGATGCTTGGGGCAGAGGCACGGCCGTCTCCGCGGCGGCAACGGCGGCGGCAGCGGGCG
>Ga0335398_10003675_pt1 | contig 22122 bp, 23 predicted proteins | sample BON03_FD_205742 | JGI IMG/M metagenome (GOLD analysis project Ga0335398, IMG submission 205742) | Freshwater microbial communities from Lake Bonney liftoff mats and glacier meltwater in Antarctica - BON-03 (spades assembly) (version 2) | ecosystem: Environmental > Aquatic > Freshwater > Ice >... | reverse complement strand
TATAGTGTCCCATATGGTGACGTGTGGTGTCAGTGCAGTGTGTCGCAGTGTGTCGCAGTGTGTTGCAGTGTGTTGCAGTGTGTTACAGTGTGTTGCGGTCTGTTGCGGTCTGTTGCAGTACTGAGGTGCTTTATGGTGTCCCATATGGTGACTTGCGGTGTCTCTGCAGTGTGTTGCAGTGTGTTGCAGTGTGATGCAGTGTGTTGCGGTCTGCAGTGCTGAGGTGCTTCATAGTGTCCCCTATGGTGATTTGTGGTGTCGTCATAGTGGCAACACACTGCAACGCACTGCAATGCACTGTAACGCACTGCAACATACTGCAACATACTGCAACATACTGCAACACACTACAACACACTGCAACACACACTGCAGTGTCGTCTAGGGTGGCGTGTGGTGTCGTCATAGTGGCCACACACTGCAACACACTGCAACACACTGCAACGCACTACAACACACTGCAACACACTGCAACACACTGCAACACACTGCAACACACTGCAGCATACTGCAACACACACTGTGGTGAGTTGCAGTGTTGTCATTGTGACATGTCGTGTCTTTATAGTGGCAACACGGTACACACACACTGCAACACGCTGCAACACACACTGTGGTGACTTGCGGCGTTGTCATTGTGACATGTCGTGTCATCTTGGGTACTTCGTAATATACACATACATACGTAGACTCATGTCACTACATATGTATACGCACAGTGAGTATATATCTACAGTATTGTAAGTCTACATATGTATATATAGTGCATATATACATACAATGACATGAGTCTACATATGTGTATGCACTGCGTATAATACATATGTGGACTCCTGCATCATGACCCCTCATGTCACTATACATGAGACTACATATGTATGTATATGTGGACTCTGTATGTATATGCAATGAGTACATATGTATGTTGACATGAGTTTACATATGTGTGTATATGTGTGTATATGTGGACTCATGTATCATGACCCCTCATGTCACTATACATTTACACACATGACACTTCACGTGTGATAGGTACACTTTATATGTGACATGACTCATTCATGTGCGTGTGATATGTACAGTACAATTCACATGTGACATGACTCGTTCATGTGCAACATGTGTGACTCAGTCATTCGTGACCCATATGTCACATACGTGACATATCATGTGTTGCAGTGTGTTGCAGTGTGTTGCAGTGTGTTGCAGTGCGTTGCAGTATGTGTTGCGGTGTGTTGCAGTTTGTTGTATTATGTTGCAATGTGCTGCAGCATGTTGCAGTGTGTTGCGGTGTGCTGCAGTGTGTCGCAGTGGGCAGTGTGTTGTTGTGTGTTGCAGCGTGTTGCAGTGTGTTACAGTGTGTTGCAGTGTGTTGCAGTGTGTTGCAGTGTGTTGCAGTGTGTTGCAGTGTTGTGCAGTGTGTTGCAGTGTGTTGCAGTGTGTTGCAGTGTGTTGCAGTGTGTTGCAGTGTGTTGCAGTGTGTTGCAGTGTGTCACTCATTCATGTGTGCGGCAGGTGTTTTCAAACGGATCTCGCGTGCCTCCCCTCCATCTCGCGCCACGCGCAGGTGTGTTGCAGCGTGCTGTAGTGTGTTGCAGTGTGTTGCAGTGTGTTGCAGTGTGTTGTAGTGTGTCGAGGTCTCTCGTACCTCCCCTCCATCTCGCGCCATGCACAGGTGTGTTGCAGTGTGTTGTAGTGTGTTGCAGTGTGTTCGTGTATGCATGTGTGCGTGTGTGGGGCGTGAAAGCACAACGTGTGTCAAGTGACAGAACACGTTTCTGAGCAGCAGTGGCGGCAGCGCAAGTCACGGCGAGCGAGACAGATTTCTGGGTTCTTTTTGTGCATCGTTTGTGATTTTCCAGGGACAATCATATATAGTGGTCCCTCATATTTGCAGTGTGTTGCGGTGTGTTGCAGTGTGTTGTATTATGTTGCAGTGTGCTGGAGCGTGTCACATATACAGTGGTCCCACATACATAGTGGTCATTATATATGTAGTGGTCGCTATATATGAGGGACCACTATGTACGACTGCAACACACTACAAATCATGTATAATGGTCACTGTACAGGAGGGACCACTATGTACGACTGCAATACACTGCAAATCATATATATGCCGTGGCTTTGGTTAGTAGGATCGATTAAATTATAGGTCTCTTTTGCAAAAGAGCCCTATAAAAGAGACGACATTCTGCAAGAGAGACTTATTTATCGATCCTACTGACCGTAGCCACCCCAGGGTGGTCAAGGACTTTGACCACTCTATTTGAGGCTTTGTGATGACTCATGACTGGTTCATACAAGACATGATGTGTTCATATGTGTGACACATCACGTGAGACATGACACATTCATATGTGACATGACTCATTGATATGTGACATTAATCGTTCACACGTGACATGACTCATTCATACGTGACATGACTCGTCCATACAAGATCACCCTGCATCCCGGATGATTGTTATAGTTTTCGAGCAATATCCATATCATGGTAGGATATCAGTTCGTGACACCAATATAGATGATACAGCCGAGTTCGTAACACATATATAAGTCTGATGTATGTTTATAGTATTCGAGCAATATCCAAATCATGATATGATATCAGTTCGTGACACCAATATAGAGTTTGATGATACAGCCGAGTGCGTAACACATATATAAGTCTGATGTATGTTATAGTATTCGAGCAATATCCATATCATGATAGGATATCAGTTCGTGACATCAATATAGAGTGTAATGATACAGCCGAGTTCGTGACACACGTATAAGTCGCGAATGTATCTTATATACTATAACATACATATGTATGCTATTCTAGCAATATCTATTACTGTGATACGTTACATATGAGTTCGTGACACATACGTAGAGTCTGATGATAGAGTAGAGTTCGTGACATATACACAAGTCCGTATGCCTATCGACTTCGAACTTCAGTATTCGAGCAATGTCTATCACTGTGTGTGCTAAAGTTTGGTTGCTCACACATGCAAATCATGTGTCAATCACGAGGGAGAGATATCACACACATAATAATTAAGGGGGCTGTTTATGTGAGCACAAAAGAGCAAAGAGAAGACGTTCTTGTTTGCTGACTGGCAGCTTCGCGACGGGGGCGGCAGTAATGACGTGGCGTGTGCATCTGACGTGTAGAATTGATTTCGGCCCACTGCCGCAGCTTGAAACGGAGAATGCTTTCTGATTTCAATTGAAATAAAATGTGCACCATCATGAGTAGCAAATACCGAGGCTGGGCGTTTGAGAGAGCGCGCGAGAGCGAGAGACTTCATTGAAACAGCACATGGCCAATAAGGGAGTTTGAAAAAACACAAAGACCACCAAGCTGATGCACTGGCACTGCGAGACGGACTCTTGGCACTCTTGCACTGGCACTGCCAGAGGGCTTCTTGCACTGGCACTGTAAGAGTGCCTCGCACAGTGCTGGCACTGGGAGAGGGCCTCTTGCAATGGCATTGCGAGAGTGCCTGTCACTTGACACTCTGTCACTTCACTCACATTTTTGCATTGAGAGAGGGCCTCTTCAACGTTTTCAGGAGCTTTCTCAGCAACAGTCTGTACTTCTTGTTAGTATGTATGTGCATGTACAGTAAAAGTACAGCCAATCCCACTTGGAGTGACATTTTCGAAAGCTCAAAGCTCAAAGCTCGAACGTCTCTTTTGCCACGTTTCAGTGAAAAGAGACTTTCGAGCTTTGAGCTTTGAGCTTCGAAACAGCATTCGAAAATGACACCCCAAGTGGGATTGTACCAGTACACGAGCTCATGCTTGTGCATGTGCATGTGTATGTGCGTATGCATGTGTGCGCACGCGCGTGCGTGTGTGTTTGCGCTTGTGTGGTATTCTACCCGCCTCTTCAATCAAAGGGCTCCTCTCCGTTCAGATAGGTGTGTATGTGTGGAGCAGGCTGCCTATTTTTTCTTCTTCTTGCCGCCTGCAGCTGCGGCAGGTGGCGAGTCGTCAACCTAAATAGAAAAAAACAGAAATCCTCAATTGTTAGCGCCTTTAGTACAATCCATTTATAGAATCCCTCTGGCAGACTTTTCAGAATTTTGACCTTGCGTTTAGGTTTTTTGTCGGCAGCGCTCGAGCTGACATTCTTGGCGCCTGCTCAAGAATACATTTAGTTGCAGTGTGTTGCAGTGTGTTGCAGTGTGTTCCAACCCTCGAGCCCACACTGTTGGCGGCCGACTTGACCAGCATGACTCAGGCGGTGTAATTGGCGATAAAGATTTCTCAAAAAACAGCGCCTCTAGCGCATTGCCTGTGCAAAATCACTTTAGAGGAGACTTTTCGGGAATTTTTACCTTGCGACTTGGCTGCTTTGAGGTAGGCGGTGAAGGCGTTGGCGTCGTCAGAGGAAGCAAAACGCTGATTGAACCCTTGGCGGGAGCGGAAGTCGAAGAAGGAATCACGGGGCCCAAGCATCTTGTTGATGAAAAAATTCTCGAGTGTCAGTGCCCCTGGTACAATCCCTGTATTAAAGCATTCAATTGGAGACTTTTCAGAATTTTTACCTTGTAGCGCAAAAAGCTCCAGTCTGATCCCAAGGGATGCGGGGTGCTCAATTCCTCTTGTACCTGTGACACGACTCATTTACATGTGTGATATGACTTATTCACATGCGTGATGTCACTCGTCCACATGAACTGTGATATGACTCATTCACATGTGTGATATGACTTATTCACATGTGTGATATGACTCATTCACATGACATATGACATGACAACATTGCCTCCACACACCTTGCGCGCGTCCTCGTACCTGTGAAACGACTCATCCACGTGTGTGATATGACTCATTCACAAGTGTGATATGACACATTCATATTTGTGATATGACTGATTCACATGTGTGATACGACTCATTCACATGTGACATGACAGCATTGCCGCCTCGTACCTGTGACATGACTCATTCACATGTGTGATATGACTCATTCACATGTGTGACATGACTCATTCACATGTGTAACATGACTCATTCATATGACATGTGACATGACAGCATTGCCGCCTCGTACCTGTGACATGACTCATTCACATGTGTGATATGACTTATGCAGACGTGGGATATGACTCAACCACGTGACATGTGACATGACAGCATTGCCGCCTCGTACCTTGCGCGCGTAATCGAGCGGATAATAAGTACGCTCGTTGTCCTTCATGTCTTCCCCTTCATCTAAATCACAGAAATACTGATCATTTGTCTCCGTGACCATCTCAATCCAACCGTCATCATTGTGACGCATTTCACAAAGAAGATTGTCGAGGAAATACTCGATTCGCCCACCACTCTCAAGATACACGTCCCAATCCTTCTTGTCCCAGTGCTTGTCGCATCTCGTGTGTGTCCCCTTTTCAACAACGTTGCAATCATCATCCAATTCTGTGTCAGCGTCCATATACCAATCGACACCTTCAACGTCGGGCTGGTCTAAGAGATCCAGTAGCCGGTCGACATTCGGTAGCAGGTGCTTGTTGAGAAGGTGCCTTGTAGCAGCCATCAGACGTTGGATGCCCTTGATGAAACTCTCCTTCTTTTTCTTTGTGAGTTTTTCACGGAGTGGGCTTGGAATGTACCTTGTGTATATGGGCCGCTCTTCGATTGGGTTGTCGCATTCTTCCTCCGTGTCCCAGTAGTCGCATGCCTGCAAGAGTTTGAGTCTCGTGACAGGAGTCATGGCGCCATCTATGAGCGCCTGCTGGTCGTGAGGGTCGAGCAGTAACACCCGCGTCTCCCACTGCACCTTTTCCCATCCAGCGTACGCAGTGTCGCCAATACCCTTGATACACATTCTCAAAAGTCAGTACCCCAGTATATTTACGCTATAAAAGCACTCTAGAGCTGACTTTTGAGAAATTCTACCGCGGTATGAGGGAACTTGCGGTACTTGTGGTGCGGGGCATAGACTTGAATCCTATTCTCATCCCATACTTCCGGCTCCATGTCCGGAGAACCCAGCATCTCGAAGGGCGTCGTTCCCTCATGACGAGACCCCTCCCCCGCCTTCATGCTGCAATCAGCGCCAAGACGAACAAGGGTGCGAATGCACTCAGGATTTGGACCACCATCTTCGAGATTCATCGCCATGATGAGCGGCGTCATACCCGTGTCCGCCATGAAATTCACGTCGGCGCCTGTCGTGGGTGTGTGTGTGTGTACGATGTGTCAACGCTCGCACATTCTTATATCCATACTGTAGCATGTGAGAGACACGACTCACCGAGCTGAACCAGCAGTTCGACCACCTTGCTGTCGAAAATATATTTGGACATGGCGACGATGAGAGCGGCAGAATTTTCATGCGAAGTTTTCTTGGCCTTGGAAATCTTGGAGTCTAGAAGTGCCTCCAGATGAACTCTGATCAAAATCCTCAAACATCAGTGCCCTTGTAATATCCAAATTCAAAAAACAATGTACAGCTGAATTTTGAGAATATCTCACCTCAGTTGTTTGTGTCCTCTCTCTCGTCTAGCGTTAGAGACGGCGGTGCAGGCTGCATGACTGAGCCGACCAACTAAGACATAGGCGTCATCGTCCGTGTAACCCTGCTTCTCTGTGAGAAACGTGCGGTACCCTGAGTTTTCCTCGGTTTTATATCCCACCTCGGACCACATTTCGTCAGCAACACAATTATCCTCATCATCGCTATCAGGCAGCTCGTACTCCTCAAGCACTTGCAACACACTGCACTTTGTGTCCGTGAGATCCCCCTGCTGGCCTGCTTCTGAGGCATCATCGCCAATGCCAGCGCCTGCCGGGTGCTTTTCGGCAGCCCAGTTCGCGGCGGCTTGCTTGAATGCCAGCTTATGCTCGAGCGAGAGATCCGCGCCCTTCAACCGCGCGATCTCTTCCTTCATGAACAGATTGTATGACGTCGCAGCTCGAACTTTCTTGGGCTTGTCCTCCGTTGCCAATGCTATGGCAGCACTCTCCTTTCCCTTCTTCGTCGTTCCCTGTGGACGTGCTTTCGCTTTGGCAGGCTGTTGGATGGTCCCCTCCTCAGGTTTTTTCTCGTCGTCGCGGGCTCCTTTCTTTACAGGCGCGGCGCCATTCTGAATCCATTCAATCAACGCCGGCTTGTCGCTCTCCTTATCCACGTTCAGCTTCCTCTCGGCACAGATGCGCTGGAGTGTTTCTACTGAGAGCGTGTCAAGGTTCGTCTTTTGTATCTTGGCGGTCGCGCCCGAGGCCTTGTGGATGCTCGCCGTCATTTCCGCTTCACTTGCCTCCCTAGTCAGGCCCAAATCGTCGCACACCGCCCGCAGCGTGTCTATGCCGAGATCGTCGATGCGGGTCCGTGCAGCATACTTTCCAATCTTTTGGCCCGGCTGCCGTCCGCGTCTGGGAACGCCACCCTCCACATTCGGCTTTCCCGGCTCGAAGTCATCCTCATTCTCACCCTTGCTTTCCGTATCCTTGCTCGCCAATCCTGCCTGTGCCCGTGCGCTTTTTAGGGCGGCGGCAGCTTGCGCCTGCTGGGTCGCGGCCTCACAAGAAGAGAGCGCCCCCGCAGCAACACACTTTTCTACCGCAGCCTGCGCTTCGTCGTGCACGTTCTGCGCAAGCAGCAGCGAATGCAGGCGCTGCGCCTGCAAACTGCCCATCGTTTCTGTGCTGTCCCGTGTGCGTTGCACAACGTGTCTTTGCGTTCCACAACCTCGCAACGTCCCTTGATGGGCTTCCGATTTTCAAATCGATCGTTATCTCGTTTGCGCATCTCGAGATTTTGGAATTTGCCCGCCAAAAGGAGTTCATTCTTGGGACATTTGGGGAGCTCAACAGCTGCGAACTGGGTGTCTTTCGATCTTAATGTTTCTTGCTCCTCTTGCTGAGGTTACACCTTAATAAACACTCTTAAATTAAAAATGGGTCCAGAAAGAAAAGTCCAGACACGCAGCCGCCAGGGCGTGCCCCTGGTTGTAAGCGGCGTTAGTTGCTGGGTCCGTTCGAAGAGGAAGATGAGGGGATCGGCATAGCCAGCGACGACGCGCGCGGCAAGCGGAGTTTAGGAGCCGCCACGCGCCACTCGCATTCAGCCAGAGTCTATACGGACCGGCTCCTACTCATCGACTCATCCTCGAGACATCCAGGCTTAGTCCAGGCTCAACCCCAACTGTGCGCGACTGGCTCAATCCGTGTGTATGGGGAGGAAGCATTTCGGGCCCATTTTGCGTTTCATGACAACTTTGGAACAATTTTCACAATCAATACAAAATTAGGTTGAACCCGCTCAACCCGATTTTTACAACAATAATTTGGGGTGAGCCGGCTCAACCCGATTTTAAACAAAATAATTTAGGTTGAGCCGGTTCTGCCCCATTTTACTCGAAATAATTTGAATTGAGCCGGCTCAACCCCATCTTTCGAAACAAATAGCGGGTTGAGCCGGCTCAACTCGATTTTGTGGAAAAAAAATGGATTGAGACCGATCAACCCAATTGCTTGTTTGTTTGTTTGTTTGTTCATTGGAATAAATCCTGGAAAACTATACTCCTCCTCCTGTGTTGGGACTCCAGGGAAGTAAACCCCCTGGGAGTGATCACACACGGGCAGAGGCACAAACCACGTGCGTATCAAAGACAGCGGCACAGACCACGTACGTGTCAATCTATGGTTCACACTCTACAAGTTGACGGGCTGGCTCGCCGCGGCATCACTGGACTTAGCGGCTCCTACTCATCGACTCATCCTCGAGACGATGTAAAACTAGCTCAGTTGGTCAGAGCGCGGGACTGTCAGTCCCGAGGTCGTCGGTTCGAATCCAACAAAAACTCAAAAACCCGAGAACTCAAATCTACATGGATTTGAGGTACACAGACCCTCAAGCAAGGGTACTAAATTACTGTTTCAAGTAATAAAAGCAATCGTCAATCAATCAGCCACCAAACGGCGTTCCCCCATGCCTTGTATGACGTATTGGTACTGGACGGGGGGAGGGGTAAAACCATGAGCGATTTGGTGGATAGTGATCGCGAACTGTCCGTCGATTAGCAATACTAAACAAAGCAAAACTACACACCCTACCTTACCCAATTACGGTGGCGCTACACTGGCTCCCAGGTCTCGGTAGCAGATACAGATAGCGCCCTAATTACTAGCAAGAGTACTAAAGTAGCAACATCAAAAGATTTTGGAAAAAGGATCGAAGTCACACAACCATAGCGGTGGCTGGGATGCCCCAGCTGCCTACCTTAGGAAAGTCACTCAAGTCTCGAAAAGGCAGACTGATTCTGCACGCTAGGGAACAACATAAATTCGATGTGATGGAATGACTGATTTGAGGGTTGCCAAGTCGCATACAATACACAAACCCCCTGAATTTCCCAAATACCTGATTTGCACATACCCCATAGACATCGTCACTGTGTGTCAAAAATTATCAGAATCTGAATTTGATCCGTCCACCAGCGTTGCGTGAAAAAATCTAAGAATATTCCACATGACTCGAATGTCCCTTAAACAATGAACAAAAATTGGGGGTCTGGAGAACAAACCTCCACAGTAACACGCCCACGAACAAAGACTCCAGAACGTCATGCTGCTAGAAATTGTAAACAACAGGGGCCCTCTTTGCTGTTTTCCTGTCAGATTTCGGACAGATTTGAACAACAGGATCCCCCGGTCTCACATCGTCCAAAAATCAGTCAAAAGGGACCTACTTTGGAAAACACAATACGACAATTTACAGGGCTTTCGTGGCACTCTGTAGAACTCTGCAGACAAAATATGGGAGAAAGAAGGAAAAATTGCGAGAGAGACGCACACACATATGTATGTATTTCCTCCTCTGATCTACACCTTTGTCCCACTTCCCCTCCCTGAACTATACATTTTCTCCCCTGGCAATGTTTGGCCCTCTCCCACTCTCTGCCATTGCACAGCCGGGCGACGAGCTGCAGACCAAACACCATCTGCTAGTGCTGAGTTTACCAGGAGGTAATATTACGCGCAGACTGTATCATGCGATCGCTGCAGGGCCAGTCTGGAGTGTGCAATGTGATGAAGCACATGAAATGCTTATCGCTACTCTGGCAGAACTCGGAAAAAAATTGGGTTGAACCGGCTCAAATGAGACCTACAAAACTGCTGTTTGATTTGTGGGGGTAATTGGGCGCCGGCTCAGCACGATTCTTGAAAAAAAACGGGTTGAGTCGGCGCAATCCGAATGTTGGAAAAAAAAGCATAGTTTCATTTGGTCAAATCGTGGCAGCTTCAAAGTGTCAATTTGTCAATTCGACAAATTCCAAAGTTTCAATTGGACAACTTGAAACTTTCAAATTGTCAATTCGTGGAAACTTGAAAGTTGACATATTGAAAAATGTCAATTTCGACGGTTGGCGGTTTCATTTTGTCATGTTGCATAGTGTCAAATTCACCGATTGACACTTTCATTTTGTCAAATCGTTGAAACCTCGTCCCTTCGTCAATTTGTCAAATTCCACAGTATCAATTTGACAAATTGACACTGTCATTTTGTCCAATCGTTGAAACTTGACAGTGTCAAGTTGTCGATGTGACGAATTGAAATGATTCAATTTCACATCTTGAAAGTTTCATTTGGTCAGATCGTTGAAAATGTCAATTTGTCGATTAGACAGATTGAAAAGTTGCAATTTGACAAATCGACACTTTCTTTTTGTCAAATCGTTAAAACTGGAAAGTGTTGATTTGTCGATGTGACAAATTGAAAAATGGCCATTTGACAAACTAAAACTTTGATTGGGTCAAATGGTTGAAGCTTGAAAATGTCCTTTTATCGATTTGACAAATTGACAGATTTCAATTTGATAAATTGAAATTTTCGTTATGTCAAATCGTTGAAACTTCAAAGTGTCAATATGTCGATTTGACTAATCGACAGGTTCAATTTGACAAATATTCAAACTTTTATTTTGTCAAATCGTTGAAACTTGAAATTGTCAATTTGTCGATCTGACCAATTGAAAAGTTGCAATTGGACAAATTGAAACTTTGCCTGATGGTCAAGGGAGCGCTGGTGGCTACTCGGTGTGAGAGAGAGAGCGTGAGAGAGAGCGAGAAAGCGCGAGAGAAGGACAGAGAGGGGGAGAACATCTCGGGCGCTGACAGTCTCAATACTGAGACTACGGGAGCGAGATTGGTTCTCGTGGATCGAAATCGGATTGGAAGCCCGGGGAGAAAACATATCATCTTTGAAGACACCAGCAAACATCCTTGCATCTGCGATTTCATCAAGATTTTCTACAAGAAAGTCTCCCAGAAAGATAGGCTTTTCAGTGCATCTCATCGAGCGCATCTGTTGTCGGCCAGAAATGTTTGTCGAAAACGACTGAACCGACCGGTGTCTTTTCCTGTAATTTGTGCAAAGTGTAATGCCCAAATGCAGGTTTAAGAACTGAGCTTACAGTCTGATTTGCCTTAGAAAGGTTGCCAGCCCTAGCCTGTTTTTGAGCCATCATGTCCGTTTGAGCAGACGTGCGTGACGATGTCAATAGTGGATTTGCAGCGAGTCTATCCTGGCGAGCATGACCTTTGGCCATGCATTTGTTCCAAAGAGATTCCCATTCTCCTTTGAGGAATTTGTTGCACGCGGCGCGAATTTCCATTTTGCTGTGAGTTAGATATAGCAACAGTAGGGTTCGGGCTAGGTGACGTAAAGCTTCACAAGATTACTTCTCATGATTGAAGCGTCCAGCAAACGTGAGCGTTTTCTTTACACAATCTTTGAATAAACTGCGCTGTATGTGATTCAGGTCCGTTGCAGTTGGGCTTGTGAAAGCTTCGTAACTCAAATAGACGACCGTCTCGTTCAAGACGGCTCAAGGAAGTTAAAGCGCCAGCGTTGATCCAAATGACAGCCTGGTCATCGGGGTTGACAGAAGAGCTGAAATGTCGGAAAATGTTGTCATGAGCTGGTTCTGGATTGGCACCTGCGTTTTGGGGAAAGTTTGCCCAATGTGCCCCTGGAGGAAGCCTATGCCGCACCTGTTTGCTGTTGAGGAACTCCAGGCCTGCTAGACTGGGATGCCAGGGGCGTGCGGGCGACTAAGCCTCCCCGACCCTCGTTGGGAGATGATGACTTTTTACTCGTGCGCAGAGATGCAGAGTTTACCGGTACTGAAGAAGGTACTGGGGGGTGCCTTCAGCCCTGAAGCGCTCTCGCAGCATTCCACTCTGTATAAGCCGGTTGAAGCTTAATGAAAGCGTCGGCTGCTCTATCCAAAAAATATTGGTCAGGATGAATGAGTTTCACAGATTCATTGTATTCTATGGCTACCTCTTGATAGCCGCACGCAGGGCGCAAGCCAAGCATGCCAATAAGCAAATCATGAGAGGAGATCATGATTATTATCTGAAACTGCCTCCTGCACCATAACGGCGAGCTGACCTGTGCTGGCTTGCGGTGCTAGAGGCCCGGTGGTTGGCGCCCCTGCAGCAGAAGGTGGCGTCAATCTTGGCCACTCATCGGTGGCAGCTCCTTGACTTGGACCAACCGTAGGATTCATCTGTGGGCGGGAAGCATGGGTGCTTAGGGAAGTTGATCATAATTCAGTACCCATGATGTGCGCCATTCCTCTTTGAGCCAAAAATGAAGGTAGAACGACACCTTGCACACTGGCATTTCGCCATTGTACTGTCTCGTCCTAATGAGGATCTCTTAAACTCATAGCGAGATTTTTCCCCGAGAGTAGCATAAAGGCATGAGTTTTGTCGGGCATGGACTGAATGATTGTCAAATCACAATTATACATGCATGTAATTGCTGCGAAAACGGTGTGATTGACAAAGAACCCCCCAGAACCAGTGTAACCTACTTGCTGCACAAAAGTAGCCCAGTTTGGGGCAAAATCTTGAGGAAACTGAGACATGCGTATTCCTTAGCGATCAGAAAAGCTGTTGGATCTGTACGCAAAGATGGTAGGGTGGCATTGAAACCCTGCTGTTGGAGTTGATCTGCAGCGGAGTAAATTCCACAATGTCCATCTGCACCAAATTCTTTAAGGCGGCGACCGATGGAGGTGGCCCGCTGAACAAGAATGTCGTGCTCGCCTGCGGGTTGTTTTCCCCTGTTGTTCTCCTTTTCTTTTCCTTTAGGCACTCTGGCCCTTGGGTTCTTTTCACGAGCAGCATCAATTTCAGATGCGTGAGAGCCAGTGCGTAGACTGCGTGTTGAGTGAGTCTGAGAATGTGAGATCAAAAAGACATTTGCACAAATATGAAGTAGGAGAGCATTTCTCTTTTTGTAGGGTTCCCCTGCCAAGGTTCACTGCAACTCCTGCACTCTATCTTTGTTAGCTATCAGGTGAGGTTGATCACGAAACCCTCAAAAAACAAACTTCAAATGCACACTTTCACGCTCGTGATGTTGGCACAGTATCGGGTGTTACCGGCACATTGTTAGGCAGTGTCGGCACCGTTATTGACTGTAAACCATATAGCTAGAGTGATGGCTTTCTACAACCTAGCTAAAATGCCTGCATGCCATCCGGTGCGGAAACCTTTGCGACTGCCTGCCAAATTCTGGCCTGAAAACCCCATGCGCAGCCCTTCTGCGCGACGATACCGATGTTGGCACCACCAGCGTGCGTCTTGTGCCTGCTGCCTCAAAAGCATCGCCGGCTGAGCGTTGGGGTCGACAGGGTCGGTCTGCGGAAAGTACTCATTGAAGATCGTGTCTCGCTCATGCTTTGGAACAGCTGGGATCCGCTGCACACTCTGAAGCTTCAAGCATTCTTCGCTCCGTGGGAGCGCGATATGACCGAGCACATATTGATGATCTTTCCAACACTGCATGAGGTGCGCAGTGAGTATGTACTGACTCGGGTTCTAGGCAGGACGATCGCCGTAAGACGCCTTTCTAGAGACTGGCAGGTAGCGAATTCTCCTGCAAGTTGGAGTGATTCGCGGTAGTAATAGAGAGTGTTTATTAAAGGGAGAACCTCATCAAGAGGGCAGATGGAGATTCAAGTAATAAAATTCTCGGTTCTTACACGCGCTCCTCAAGAGTTGAGGGATGGGAAAGTTGAAACATGAACACAGACACATAAACTTGGAGCTGACGAAGAAGAGTATGCATGTGGTGTAAGTAAAGAAGGAGAGGGGGGAAGGGATGGAGATGGTGGTGTGAAGTGAGGGGGTGGTACATGGGAGAGGAGAGGTGCGTGTGGTCCAAGGAAGAATAGATGGGGGGGGGAGAATGGATGGGAATGGGGGTGGGAAGAATGGAGATGTTATGAAGGGTGCGCTTCGAGTGGGAGGTATGAAGTGGAAGGACGGGGGACGAGGAGGCTCCGCTTGGGTGGCCGCTAGGTTCGAGCAGCTGCAGCCACGAACTCGACTAGTCGATTTTATCAATCTGACTCCCCTAGTCGAAAGCTAAAGTGGCTAACCAGCAAAAGTGGCTAATCTATTCCTTGGTCCCCAATGGATTTACCCGTCAAATGGCACATCAAAACAAAATTTGACATGAAATATTTGCTTCATCAATAACCAAGTCAGAAGTGTGTCTTGAAATAAGTGTCGGGTGTGAGCTTTGACCGGGTGTCGTCGGAGATCGGTGCATATGCGTTCGAGCCCCATTGTCGATTTAATCGCGTTGTACTTTATTAATCCCAAAGTTAAACTTGATTACTATTCAAATTCAGAAACAGAACAACTCCCAGACCAGGTTTCTAATTCATTTTTTAAAGATCTTTCATTTTCACTCTTGATCGATTCGATGCGACCATGAATGTGAAAAAGTTGAGGGTTTGTGGCCCATTCCTCATCCAAATGGGACCAAAAGTAGATTTCCTCAAAATAGGAGCTCATCGAGTGCATCACTCCAAAGATATGAGAAAAATTGTAGATCTCAAAAAGTCGCGATAGTGACATCCAAAGGAATTTACGATTGAAAAATTTTATTTTCAGAGATATTGATCGTTCAATCCGATCGACGGGTAAAATGGCGCCCTTAATACGCCCGTCCCTTACCCGCCTCCCAGTGTGAAACGCTATACCCGGACCCCTTCTCATAACCACTCGGGTAATACATGCATCAAGTCACCTCCAAGCATTGCCCATCACAAGTGTGAAGCGACATACCCTATTGGCATTGCACACTCGGTCACAGGCCGAGCCCGTGGTTTTCTTTCTGATTTATTAGACTAAAGTTAACTTAAAAAGGTCGACTGTGACGTCCGACTTGGGACTCTAGTAGTATTGCTTTGTTTAATTAAACCGATATTGGGGAATCATTACGGTCCCATGGTTTCATCACAAGCGAGCTAAGGGGCACACACCCACGATCCAAGATCGCCAACATCTCTCCTCACCCTGTCCCCCCTTAGACAACCTGGGGTGTCCAGATCCTCACCCTCCCCCTTTATTATGTCGCTGGCTATACTAATTCCCTTCTCTTCCTCTTCGAACGGACCTACAACTACTACGTTGACAACCAGGGGCTTGTGCCCTGGCGGCTCCGTCATGTGGGCGCGTCCAAAGTTCGTTCGGCTTCATAGGTGAGGGTCCTGAGTGATGGTAAGATTTCTTGAGATCAAAGGTCACAATTGTCTGTTTGTTTGTTGGTTTGTTTTTTATTATAGAACCGGAACATCTTTACTTCGCTTCCCTTTGTTGGCTCAAAGTAACCCCCCTGGGAGTATATCCACTCGGGCCACGTGGCTCTTCCTGCGGTCCTACCATAGGTACGTCATCCAACCGGTATCGAGGGTACCGGGACTAGGCCAGATTACTTGGCGAATCGTGCTGACCAAAAATATGAGGGGCCATTTGGGGAAAAAAATGCACAGAAATCGAGAAATAGCCGGCGAGTGAGCGGTGGGGTTGTGGGCGCCGAGGGCATGGTAATAAAAAGGGCAAATTGACGGGGTCCTGGAACCAGACACAAACGCTCAAAGATTATCCTTTCTGTCACATTCATTGCGCTCATCTTGGAACGCCTTGGTACAGAACGATTACAGCTTTCTGTGTAGTCTCTAACAGGGAGTTCAGGTCAGTTCGGTTTGGTTTTTGGTTTGTTATGCCGCCACACAGCTAGCAATCCAATTACATCAGGAACCATACAAGTTGTGCGCAGTAATAGGATAGCCCGGAAGCGCCCTGCCGAAATCCAACGGCACTCCCGCAATGAACCTTGGGTTTGAAGATATACGCAAACGCAAATACACAAACAAAAGAGGAATAAACAAACGTTCAGTTCAGTTCATTCCCATTTTTTTTTGGTTTGGTTTGGAATCCAAAAGCTAGCGCGCCAATTACATCAGGAATGCACACAGATGGAGGGGCAGTAATAAGGAAGCCCGGAAGCGCCTGGCTCGAAGGCACTCCCGCAATGGACAATAGAATGAATGGCAAACGCATATACATATAGTCAAATGAAAGAGACATAAAACAGAAAACACTCGAAGAAACACGGAGCATGGATGAAGAACACACACTGGAACAATAATTAGTTTTTTTTTATTTTATGTTTTAATCTTTTTACATGTAATCGTATTCATTTATTTGTTGGTTTATATATTTTACTGTGTATTGAATGGATGCAAGTCACAATTATTGTATTGATTAATTCATGGTGATGTGTTTCGTTATACATTTTATTGAGTATGCAAGTCATTTTAATATTATTGCCGGGCATGGTGTACACCTCCACACGTGAGCACGTGTTGAGGTGGATAACGATACGTGGTTGAGCAACGCACACACACAGGGTGCAGATACACACAGAATTTCACTTTTTTAATATGAAAATGGTATGTGTGCGTTCATATGCAGCGCAGACAGGCACGTTTGAGTTGAGAAATACGGACCCTTGAACATGGGGTCACAAGTGTGTAAACATCGGGCGACATTTTAGGAGCAGGTACATAGAGATGTTTTACGCCGGTAGCAGGACTGTTTTTGACGCGCCTTGGTTTTGAAAAGATTTTCAAAACGCAATGAGTTTTCAAAACACAAAAGTCAACTTTACTTGTACTGTGGAAAGGTAACATAAATCCCGCACTTGAATCCTCAGTCAACCAATATTTCTGTCAAAGAGAGAAATATTGGTTGACTAAATTTGAACAGCTCTTTTCGAAAAAGAACCGTGAAAAGTAAAGCCCCCACTTAAAGCCCCCGAGAAATCTCAGGATTTTTGAAAATACTTTGGGTTTTTCCAGCCCAACAGAGTTGATCTCTTCACGCGAGAACACTTGAATTACTCCAACATTACTTGAAAACGTTCTTGAATTTTGAAAACTCATTGCGTTTTGAAAAAATTTCAAAGCCAAGGCGCGTTAAAAACAGTCCTGCGACCGGCATTATAATTGGAGCATACAAATTACAAGGGGTGATTACAGAATAGTCGAAAGATATATACATATGAATATGGCCTTACATGTGTATGAATATGGAGGAGGAGGGAAATGCGTATACATATTTAGATATACATACGCAGGAATTAGAGAAAGGGAGATGTAGATGGAAAAGAAGGATAGGCATATGGCAGGGGTATGCGTACATCAATAGGCACCGTGACATAGGTGTCTATCAAATATGTAGAAAAAGGAAAAGGCAGACCAAAAGATACTTGTGAATATAGAACAGAACACAAAACACGCAGCGCGCGCAACACAGGTTGAAAGACAGGTAGAGAAGAGGGCGTACACACACGACACAGACTCATAGAAACAGGCAAACAGACAAGGAATGTGCGTGAGGGAGACAGAGGCTATTATTGGTAAAGCGCCAAGGTTGGTGATTCACACTCGACAGTGCCCATGCAGCGATTAGGCCGGTATGGATAATGCTCTGAGAGGAAATGGAACAGACCAACAGACGAACGGATCGAATTTGTGTTATTATTCTGGGGGGGGGGTGGACACTGGTGACAATGGCACGTAATGTGTAGCCGTGTCGCAGGGTCACATTTTAAAGACGTGAAAGTTGTGCAAGGTGTCTCTTACGTCTATCCGCATTGTGGTGGCTCCCCGGAGTCGGTATCCCTTTTGTGGCAGCTGGGAATTTTCGCGCATTCTTCTTTTCCTTTTTCAAGTCCTTCAAACTTTCTCTCTCTTCAGTTGAAAGAACCACCCATCCAGCAGTCTCACTGTTTCCCTTGGCCTGACCTTTCTATCTCACAGTGTCTTCACTATTCATGCTACCCCCACCAATTGAGACCCTCTCACCTGCCCTTTTTGCTGCCTTAACTGACCCTACATCCACGCCCCCAGCGCTGCAGGCTGTCGTGCGCCACGGGATGTCACCAGGGTCATTGACCCCCGCGGCCGCACCTACCTGAATGTCGTCGTGCGCTCCTTCTGCATCCGACATCCCAGCGTCTCCATCAAATCCATCCAGACACACGCCAAGAATAGAGGCAACACTGCTGTCACTGTCAGACGGCTCCAGGTGACTCAGTTGCGGTCACACTTCTCCTGGCGGCAGGCCCTGTTGCCATGATGTCTCAACCCCCTCATAGTCAAATGTGGCTGGCATGTTGGCAAGGTCCAGATTGTCCGCGTCAGGCACTGCCGCCTCTGAGGGCTTTCCCGAAGCACTGGCACCGGCATCAGCTGCCAAAACCACCCCTGCCTCCTTCAAGAGTTGTATCACTGTTTCCAGTGGAAACTGCGTGCAACTGTTGCTCAAGTTCCCACCTCGACGTACGTCATCCTCAGGAATATGAGTCCCCACTTCGAAAGTCATGCCAACAGTGGGATCCCCGGTATAAAGGGATTGACACACCGGTTTTACAACAGCAAAATTAACACAGACACAAACACAATCGACCTTCAATCGCGCCAACTCCTCCATCTCCTGCCACACCTAAAACATAATGACGTGGGGACATGGATGGAGTCTAGAGGAAATGATCTACAGACGTCGGCCAGAGCCATAATGAACAGAACGGGACGAAGCCTCCTTTCTAGCCCCAACCACTCGACCAATCAGAGACTAATCCACCTGGCCGAAATACCACTTCAACAAGAGAGTCAACCGAAATCGGGCTACGAGCGGCAAAGACGCTGGCGATGCGTGGTCTCGGTCTGTGAGACAGCATACCACTGGTCACCTGGCTCCACGGTTTGCCCACCACAGGGGCAAAAGATTTCTTGGCCCTGCTCAAGGACTCCCCCCGAGCAACCGTAATTCACATCCTGGAGGGATGCGGAAAAATTGCACTTCTCACCCTAGTCACACAGGGGCACCTTCCGAAAAGACCACTTCAAGGACTCAGAGGGAACCCGATAAGGAAACAACTGCTTCTCTTCGTCTTGATATTTGAACGAGAATTGTTCCCACGCCTTACCTACATGAAAAACTTGATAGCACACGCCCATGAATGTTCGGCAGACATACCAATGAACAACAAAAACATCATTGTCTATGACCCACTTCCCGACATTGAAAATGTGAGCTGCCCTCATATGGCCCTACCCCGCCAAACGCCCATAATCCCCACCTCAGACCCTCGGTGAAACGGGGGATCTTCGCTAACCCATACATGCACTTGCCAGGAGAGCAACCATGCAAAGATTTGGGACACCATGACCTCCTGGAGTTATTCGGACATGATGAGGAACAGGGATTAAGCACAATATTGCTGGAGCAAGGCACCGAAATCGAGATCCCAATTGAGGATGAACAAGGAGTGCCATCGGATATTCTGGATCGTGGGCAAAGTATCATCTTATCATGCGGAGTCCCTGAACTTCAAGGCCGAGTTCCCAGGCAGTGTAATAGACGAGGGAATTTGGAGACAGACACGGAGCAGAGCTGACATGGATATTACTTGGCGTCTCCCCCCTGCACTGCAGAAAAGGCAACCGGCAGTCCACATGATACTCAATACACAAGGATACACACCATGGCACCACCCTCACGACGGCTCACATTGGCTCAGACTCTAACCCCAAAAAGCGTGGACGTACGGGGACCACGTACTGAAGGACGACGAGCAGAATAGGGTATACGGATGGAGGAAAGCACTATCTACCATAAAAATGAGCTCCAAACGCCAATATAGACAGGTTTTCTTCATGAGCTCAGCTATTGAGAATCGTATGTCCAAGGAGGATGTAGGGCCAGAGGCATTTAAGCAGGACTGGTCTGACCTTGAAACCCTTCGGGAACAGCTCAGATGGTGGGAGGAAACGATATATACCCTGGGCCACCCAGCAAAGGAGAGAAACAGATTGTCCCAAGTACCTCCTAAGGGACAAGACAGGAAGAGCCTACGACCAAGAAATCGAGGCCGGGCTGGAAAGGGGAAAAAAGAAGTATCCTGCTTCCATACGAGCACCAGAGTTAGGATATTCACGACAGACAAAGGGGTCTCGGAATACAAGAGAATGGACAAGCTAGTAAAGGGAGACAAACTCTGGACCAGAAGATACAGAAGAAAGAATTCAGGACCGAGCCATGGCCACGTTAGCACGGTATAGGCACATCAACACTCCTGGATAAAGATATACTCGAAATCATCCTCTGCACACAAAAGGCAGAGCAAAAATGGACTGACACTCTCAGTATGCTACGGAGAGTCCACAGCATATGGAATCATGTAGCCCTGTCCATGTACCCGGAGTTCACGAATGACATCCCCGGGACACAAACCTTGGAGGAAGAGAATTCCTGGAGATCCACCTTCCACATCGAGAATAAGAAGGCCCGAGACAGGATTAGCAGCCTTAGGGAACCAACAGACCCATCGACCACGCCAAGAGTGAGAAATATATTAGATGTACTCCGAACCTACCCAGCCATCCTGGACATCCAGGTAGAGGTTATGAAAACATTCCAATGGCGGATATCCCATATAACCAAGAAGGATAACTATGAGCTGGAACATGCGGGTAAATCCTACCTCATCACACTCTACTCCGCCCTCTCAAGGCACATCTTGCGGCCCAACCCTTACGCGGCCCAGGACCTCAACAGCCAAGTCCAGGAACACACTGCTGTAACCCCCCGAGCTACAAGGACGCTCTGCCTAGGCACCTTGATCCTTGAAAGTCTTGAAAAACTCCATCATCACTGCCACACGGCAATACCTATCCTACTGAACTCTCTACGGGTTCTTACTGCAGGTAGAACCCCCCGGAAAAAATTAGGACACACAAAACAGGCCGCCTTTATCCTCCTGATGAACCTCAGGGGAATGTACAGCGAGGACCTGGTCAGATTGGGAGGCAACACGATAGAAACCCTCAAAACATTCGTCCAGAGCCACCTAATCTCCCAGGGATGCTGCTGGATGACATGGAAAGTCTATGTAGCCTGGAGCGGAGTCCAAGAGTCGCTAACTATGAATCTTTACGATATGATCATAGAGCTCCTCAGAATCCAAAGTAGACAGGATACATTGCACCAAAAAGAAATGCTGCAAGCCATTGCAGACTCGATGGGGGACACAACGCAGACTGAGGACGTGACTGCCCACGGCTTCAGCATGTTGCCTAAACTGAATATGGGGCAAGTATGTGTGTGGTGAGCAGTATACTTCAAATATGTGGAGGTGAGCAGTAACAAGGAAGCCCGGAATCGCCCGACCGAATCGAACGGCACTCGCAAACTTTTTCCAGCACCCTTGTCGTTTGAAGCGACTCGACTTGTTATCCCAAAAAAAAAAAATTTCGGTTTTTACCTCGTTTTCTTCTTCAATGCCAGGTTTGGAAACGATGCAGGCTACTGGAAGGGTGTTCCACTTGTTTTTAAACATTGTTATGCATGATACTATAAAATGCATTTTATGTAATTGTACCCCTCTTCATACCCTAATCCTTTGATTCCTGCTGAATTGTCTCTATGTAATCTGTATATCCACCATTGTCCGGTCCTTCTGATCTTAGTCCTCTCAACAGGCAAACTTTACAATGACATTACATGTGTGAAAATTCTGTGTTGCATCCTGACCTCAAACAAGACTTTCTGTGTACCAAATACAATCACACAATTTCATGAGTGGTTCCATCCCGATGGTTGTAATTACTGTTATTATGTGCAACAAAAACAAGTGGCTATAAAAATTTCGCTGCAGTGAGCACACTCCATACCCTGTGCTCCTTTTCATGCTGGCCTTGATGAAGTTCACTCCCATCGGCGCGATGCCTTGTT
>Ga0335398_10003656_pt1 | contig 22194 bp, 23 predicted proteins | sample BON03_FD_205742 | JGI IMG/M metagenome (GOLD analysis project Ga0335398, IMG submission 205742) | Freshwater microbial communities from Lake Bonney liftoff mats and glacier meltwater in Antarctica - BON-03 (spades assembly) (version 2) | ecosystem: Environmental > Aquatic > Freshwater > Ice >... | reverse complement strand
TGAGGACTTAGGCGACTACTTCCGGGTTCCGTTGGACTCAAGAGACTTAAACTACTCCGAGTACTTTGAGGAGGGTGAGCCCAGACAGGCGGCCCTGGAGGCCTACACCTCTCACAACACGAAGCGGCTAGATGTAGAGGGAGTAAAAACTCTTCTTCTCACAATTCCAGAAGTACGGCAGGAGCTGGGGCTTTGAAGAAACTAAAAGTTGTCACAATCGTTGGGACCAGACCTGAAATCATCCGCCTTTCAAGACTCATTCCCAAGCTCGATGAATACACTGACCATGTCTTTGTCCACACTGGTCAGAACAGCGACCCCAAGCTCAACGAAGTTTTCTTTGACGACCTCGATCTGCGACAGCCTGACTACTTTCTAAATGTTGACACTTCGTCGATGGGTTCAGTCATGGGAGACACTCTAAAGAAGTCGGAAGAGATTTTTCTCAAAGAAAAGCCGGACGCTGTAATGATCCTTGGTGATACCAACTCCGCCATTGCAGCCGTTGTTGCGGAGCGAATGCACATACCCGTTTATCACATGGAGGCGGGCAACCGTTCCTTTGATAACAACGTTCCCGAGGAGCTCAACCGCAAGATGGTTGACCATGTTGCAAGCTTCAACCTCCCCTACAACGACTACTCGATGCGGAACCTACTGGCCGAGGGTATTCACCCCAGGTTTATCCAGAAGACCGGATCTCCGATCCGCGAAATATATGAGCACTACAAAGATAAAATTGTCGCCTCTACTGCCGTCGCAGACCTGGGATTAAGTCCCGGTGGCTACTTTCTCGTCTCGGTACATAGACAGGAAAATGTAGACCTGCCCGAAAGGCTTGAAAAAGTGCTCGACTGCCTAGTTGCAGTTAGCGAGAAGTGGGGCATGCCGGTAATGGTTTCAACGCACCCCAGAACCAGGGTTCGCCTAGAGGCTCTTGGTAGAAAAGGCCTTGAGGGGATTACTTTTCACGAACCATTCGGTTACCTGGACTACAACAAGCTTCAGCTAGACGCGAAGTGCGTCATTTCAGACTCTGGCACAATCAGCGAAGAGTCGTCTATTTCAGGCTTTAGCGCGGTGAGCCTGAGAGACTCCACCGAAAGGCCTGAGGCCTTGGAGTCAGGTTCAATGATTCTTACCGGTGTTGACCCCGCGATATTGCTTCAGGCGATCGAAATTGAGACGACTCTTGAGATGACGGCTGTAGCCCCTGAGGGCTATGAGACTTTTGAGTTCTCGAACCGAGTTCTTAAGTTCCTGATATCCACTGCGGGTAAGCACAGAGCCTGGAAGGGGATTCGAGCTTAAGAAACCTTGTCCTAATTCCCGGAGTGGTTTCCAGGAGTAACAGGGTGGGCAGCCATCTCGTAGTGATGTTCCGAGATTTAGAGCGACCACGAGCAAGCTCACGTCCCTACGGTGGCTCCAAAGTCGAGGCCCAGCTGGGGCCACCAAACGCATTGCGCTGTTTATGGGCCATCATGGGCAACAGTTCACATTGAAGCATGTAGCTACTTGCTGCTAATTTCCAGTTCCACCGTCTCCAGAATCGACCTCATTACGTTTCTAGCCTCCCATGACTTTCTCACCCCCGGGTCTGTAACCCATTTCCTTGCCCGTTCGTGCCATTTCGCATAGTCCATTTCCCTGGCAAAGCTGATTGCTCGAGCGATACTGTCCAAATTTGGCTCCGCTGGGACCACTAATTCCTCGGGGATTCCGAACGCTTCGACGGAGGGGCCGACATAGACAGGTATTGCCCCCGCTAAGAGGCTATCAATAAGCTTCTCGCTCATATAGTCTGAGCTGTTCTCGATCACTAATGACACTTTGTAACCGGACATAGTTAGGAGCTTATCCTCGACTTGGCCGAATAAATTGGTCGGTTTGAGTCTGAAGCTATTCACGCAAGCAAAAGTCAACCTCTCTTGGCCCCCTTTTAGAGCAAGCTGAAGATCTTTTCCTAGTTTGAGTAAGTTTGCAAATTTCGGACGATCCCATCCGACGCCATATACGTCTATCGGATCACTTAGGTTCGCGTATGCTCTGCTCCTAAGAGAGTAAAGCTCACCGGGAACGAAAGAGAACTTGTTTGCGCTAATTGCAACGACGCCATTATGCCGTTCGCTGTTGTCAAAATACTTTAGATTCCAGGCTTGTGGCCATTTGAAAAATGGTGAGGCAAACGGACGTCCTACTTCGTAAACATTGGTGAATTGTAAATGCACCTTCGGATTTCCGTGCTCTGGCGTCACAACCAAAGGTTCATTGATTACCAAGACCGTCGGAATATTTAGAAGTCTTGCTTTACGGATGAGTCTCCTGGCTGCCGTGGTCCAGTCAACGCAGATAAGCACTTGAGGGTTGTCTTCCATATCAGTCGCCAATGTATGCCCGAGCCCAATCGCTATTGACATCATGGACGTTGGGTCCGAGTTTTTTAGAGCCTGGTTTGGGTTCTGACCAGTAAAGAACACCTTCAACTCTGCCCCTCGAAACCCCATTGCAGTCGCGCTACTCTGAGATGTTTCACTCTCAGCGCCCGAATACACAAAGACTTTGCCAAGCCACCTGGCAGAGTGCCCAATAAAGAAGGAATAAATGTTGTTGCCCTCTTGGCGATGTGAGAAATATTCCGGTTCGGGATCAACGAACCCTTGCCCCAAAAATTAATTGGATCCCGGCCTAGAACCAGAGTCTCCCCCGAGAGATGAGCGGGCTCCTCTCTGAGGATGCTCGAATCACGGGCTACTTCACTCGACGCCCGTATATCACTAATCAACATCTAGGACTTTCCAGCCATCTAATGTCATGGTTGGACCGAATGCATTGGTCCTACCAGGATATCTTGGAACAACGACATTTTGCTGGCTGTTGCTCAAGAATGCGGCCCACCAACTAAGGCTACTGTTTGAACAAATGAGGCCTCCGCCATGGGACATAAGCAACATGTTTTCAAGGGGGCTGCTTAGCGCCTGAGAGTCAACTATCCTTTCGGGGGCGATTGCTTCCAGCAAATCCGCCCCCACCTCCTCGCTGTGTTGTGTGAACACCCATACGGGGCGCTGCGAGCCTAACAAGACGGAAAGCCCTTTACGCAGGTACTCAATACTTATGTTCCCATAAATATCGGAAAGCGAAAGATAGTCCCCCAGTCTTAGATGAACAACAATCGGGCTTGTGGCCTTGATCTCAGAATCTAAAGTTTCAAATGCTCGAGACGGATTTTTTAGGGCATGAACTTGAACACTAATGCTTTCTTTTTGAGCTTGAGCGAACCGTTTCGTGGATGCATAGCCATTTATCACTCTCAGACTATAAGGTGAAAATTCATCACCCATAAGACCCGAGGCCTCGGCTCCGTAGATGCCGAACCCCCTAAGCAGGCTTGGGGAGGCATCTCCGAGAATCCGCTGGGCCTGCATGTATTTACCAAAGATGTTGGTGTCAAATGGCGGCTGGTGTGATCTGCACCAGTTCTGCCCAGAGTGCTCAAAATGCGATATTTGATTTGGCCACCTCGAGACTCCAGCGATGTGATCTTCGCTCTCCGGTAACAAATCTTCTCTGATTACTAAATCTTTGTCTTGTGTGACGCTGACATGCAAACCCAAGGCGTACTGAAATAGTTGATTCCCGAGTCCGCCCCTGAGGAAAATATGAATCTCGTTTCTACTCATAATTCAACCCAGCGCTTCGCTTACTCTTCCAAAAAACAGATATCGTTCGATCGATCGACTCTCGAGGTTTCTCAATTGTTGTATCGAGGCTTAGAGCGACTGCATCCTCAAAGCCCAGCTGATTTTCCCAACCTAGCTTCTGATGAGCCAGTTTAGAATTCAAAGTAAGAAGACTTGTTTCCCTCGGTTGTGGCGTGTCTATGGCCTCAAACTGGAGGTCCGGAAACACCCTGGATGCGACTCGAAGAACATCCCGAACGCTCTTCATCCCATCGGGATCAGGTCCAAAGTTGAGCGCGACAGGGGGATCCTTGCCTTGATTAATGGCATCAATAAACATTAGGTACCCGTTGAGACAATCCAAAACATGCTGCCAGGGCCGAACGGCCTCAGGATGCCTGACCATCAGTGGCATTTTCTGTGCTAGCGACCTCATGACATCGGGTAGGAGTCGGTCCAGGGATACGTCGAAGGCGCCTATCACATTGCCGGCACGAGCAATGTGCAAGGGAAGTGAGGGGTGAGTTTCAGCCCAACTCTGAGTCAAGATGTCAGCCATTGCCTTGGATGTACTATATGGATCATACCCTCCGAGTGCATCTGTTTCAGAGTATGAGCCCTTGCCAGAGTCTCGATAGACCTTGTCTGTGGTTATCACAAGAGTTACGGGCGCCGATGAGAGTTCGGTAACCGCTTGGAGTAGATTCAGCGTGCCGTTGACATTCGTTGTGTACGTTTCGACTGGGTCTTCATAGGACCTTAAAACTAGGGGCTGTGCAGCCAAGTGAACCACGACGTCTGGTTTAGCTTCCTCAAGAGCACCCTGAAGGCTTTCCAGATTTCGAATGTCTGCGATTGTGTGGTGCTTCAGGTCTTGATCGAGTTTGGCAAGGTCGAAAAGACCGCCTTCCACAGCCTCCAATGAGTACCCGGAAACCTCATGTCCCTTCGACTTCAGAAGCGCAATCAGCCAGGAGCCCTTAAATCCAGTGTGTCCCGTGACGAAGTAATGCATTAGGAATTCTTCTCCACAAAGTCGTGAACAACCGAGACGACATAGTCAAGCATCTCCTTGGTGAGACCGGGATAAACACCGAGCCAGAAGGTATTTGTCATGATTAGGTTGGTGTTTTTCAAGTCTCCGACAACTCTGTGCTCTACGTTTCTGTAGGCGGGTTGCTTTAGCAGATTCCCACCAAAAAGGAGTCGAGAGCCAATTTTCTTCTCATCAAGATGCCTCAAAAGCGCAGTTCTGTCAACTCCGCTATCTGGTTTGATTGTCAGGCCAAAACCAAACCAGGATGGGTCGGAATTTGGCGTAGCCTCCGGAAAGATGAAGTCATCAATCGTTGACAGTGACCTCTTAAGATAATCAAAATTATCTTTACGAGCTTGAATAAATGTGTCCAGCTTCTTCATTTGTGACAGCCCTAGTGCCGCCTGCATATCAGTGGCCTTTAAGTTGTACCCGATGTGGCTATAGATGTACTTGTGGTCATATCCCTTAGGTAAGTCCCCTAGCTGCCACTCAAACCTCTTGTGGCATGTATTGTCATGCCCTGTAGCGCAGTAGCAGTCTCTCCCCCAGTCACGGAAGGACTCGACTTGTTTCTTTATAAGCGGGCTGTTGACAAAAACGGCGCCTCCCTCGCCAGTTGTTATGTGGTGTGCTGGGTAGAAGCTGACTGTGGCAGTATCTCCAAAACTTCCAGTTTTCCTCCCGTCATATGTGCTTCCTAGGGCATCACAAGAGTCCTCAATCAACCAAAGGCCGTGTTCTTGGCAAATAGCCTTAATCGCGTTAACGTCGAACGGGTTTCCAAGAGTGTGCGCCATCATGATGGCCCGGGTTTTTGAGGAAATGGCTTCTTTTACTTGATCGATGACCGCATCGTAAGTGCTAAGTTCGACGTCGACAAAGACTGGAATCATCCCATTTTGAATTATTGGGTTCACTGTTGTTGGAAATCCTGCTGCAACCGTAATTACCTCGTCCCCGGCCTTGAGGGCACGCTTCCCAAGCTTTGGGCTTGTGAGCCCAGCCAAAGCCACGAGGTTTGCGCTTGATCCAGAGTTGACAAATAGTACATTCCTAACCCCGACGTAACTTGCAAGCGCCTTTTCAAAGGCATCATGAAAGCGCCCCGCCGTGAGCCATCCATCGAGAGATGCATCTACCAGGGCCGCAATGTCCCGTCCATCAAGTACCCTGCCTGAGACAGGGACACTGGAATGGCCGGGTACGAATTTGTCAATTGGCGTCTCATCAAAGTGCTCGCGTGCAAGCTTGAGAATTTCTGCTCTTGTCATTTCTCTCCGTGATCCTGAATTCACTCAATTCTACTAGACACCAGATTCTGATTTGCCCTTCCAGCTCCTAGGGCCAGCCCGCATATGCCTCGGTGAGAGTGATGCCTTTTGACCCAAGCCCCGAAGTTCAGCTAGACCCGGGGCGTCTACCGAATTGAGGAAACGAAATTCACTGGATCTTCGAAACGGGCCAAATACTGCAGTCCAAATTTTGGAGGTCTAGTATGTTTCTACCTAGTGTAGTCTTGCCGAAAAGAGGAGAAGTTGTCTATGTTGACACAGAAACAATACGACGTATATCAGGAAGACGGCTTTGTGGCCGTCGAGGGAATGGTGAGCGCGGAAAGCGTTTCTTCCATCCAGGAATCATTTGGGATACTTGTTCACAGGTTGGGGGAGGGTTCCCAAGGTTCGAGAGGGTCGGTGAGTAAAGCCCTAGGGCATTATTCCTCGATGAAAAATAACTCACCGAAGGTAGCCAGCGCAATTTATGACACCCTGACGACGAGCGCGGCAGTTCAGGGTCTTTTTTTAGACAAGAAAATCCTGGAGGGGGTTAGTTACCTCCTTGGGACTGATCAGCAGGCACTGTCCCACTTTTTCCGATGTCTCAGAATTGACCCAGCAGGAGAGAACCCAAACGAGCTTGATTGGCACCAAGATTTTCAGGACAGCGCAACTGCGTCCCTAGACGCCTCGGACGGACTCACGGTTTGGATTCCTCTTACCCCCGTTGGGTTTGCATCGGGATCGCTCGAACTGTGCCGTGGAAGCCAACACCAAAGAATCGAATCAGTCAAGGTCGAAAACCAAGAAAATCAAAACCTGTCCCAAAAAATTATAATCGATGATTCCGAGGCGGACAGATACGACAAGGTTATTATCGAGGCCGAGCCGGGCACCGCCGTCTTTATGAACATGAACGTTCTGCATCGTTCTCATGCGGCCCCCGTGGGCGCCGATTGGCGATTTACAGCCTTAGGCCGATATTTCGATATTTCGTCTCAGAATTTTGTCCTTGGCGCGCAGCGATTCGTGCCGTCTGAAATTTAATGTGTGTTGCGGCAGTCTCATAAATTTTGCGGGCTTAACTCATCAAGGTCCTGAAATAAATCACTCCCGAAATTGATGTGGACGACCCGACTGAACATGTCATCGAAATTATCCAATCGGAGCCGCGAAGTGACCCTGAGCCTTATTGGCTCCTGATTCGTTCCTGAACAAAGCCTTGATTGTCCTGACTTGAATAGGAGGAGCAAGTTCTCCTCAATCTAAGTGATGCGGGCTCTTAGTAGCCTTTCCGTCTCTCAGGTCCCACAAGCCTCCCAGCAGCCGCCTCCTTGCGCCCATGGGAATCTGCTTCCATCCCAATTTCAGTAACGAATGAGGAATGTGCCGAGTTAGACCGCCATACCTGACGGCGATACCCGCTCTAGATTCCTTGGTCCTCGTTATGCCCTCCAAATCGTCAGGGGTAGGGTCGAACCTTTTCGGATCTCTTGGGTTGACAACCCGTGGCGCACAATCGGACCCCATTAAGGCTCCCTCGATTATTCTGTAGCTCAGGTCAGTAGGCGCGTGCCTTGACTGGAGAAGCTCCATGGATCGTCGGCAGTCGTAGCCCCGGGCTAGTGACACAACTTCCAGGTACTTGGAAAGAATGTGCTCAGCCACTTCTGTTTCTCCGAGTCTAAGTTTAATTGACTCTCGGAGAAAATCCAAGAATTCGTGCCAGTCCTCATGCCCTAGCTCGATTGAATCGCCCAAGAACCACGAGGAAGATAATATTCTGTCGAACCCCAGCTCCAAGCCTTTTAGCCGGTCTGAATCGAGGATGACATGGGACTCGCTATTGGGATTTTCTCGATAAGACATAGTTTGCTTCGGAATCCATGCGAGCTGCCCGCGAGACCTCAAGTATATGCTGATTTCCGAATCTCCGAAAGTGGAACTCAGCCAAGGGGGCTCTGCCCCTTTTAGCTCGTCAACTCTGTAAGCAGCCGCTGGAGTGGGAAATATTTGTGTCCTGAGTGTGGACACCGCGAACCACAATCTAGACTCAAGGCCACGGGAAAACCAAGACGCGCGGGGCGGAGTACCCAGCTTGCCCCCGGAATCTGAGATGCTACCCATTTCGGTTGAAGCTGCCAAAACCTTTGAGCCTTTAGGCAGCGAGTTTATGACCCCCTGAATGACGCTTACATGATCGGATCCATACCGGTCATCCTGATGAAAATCGATTACCCATTCGCTGCGAATTAAATCCAGGTTCGAAAAAATAGAACCCATGCCCCCAATGTTGAAGGGGTTTCTCGAGGCGGCGCGTTTTGACGGATCGAGCTCTACCCAATCGATCACTCTCTCCCAAGTGTCGTCATCGGAGCAATTATCTACCACCAAAATAAAGAAGTCTGTATTTTTTTGACCCTCTAGATCAGACAGAATTTGGGAAAGGTGTCGCTCCCCATTGAAAGTTCTAAGCATGGCGCAGAATTTGAAATTCTTGGAATTTTCGGGTGATGAGATAATTTCCCTACCAATGCGTGCGTTCTGTGATGGCATAGGAAAAATCATACACGAGATTGCTTTTGTCTAGAAAACTGCCCCTCGAAATTTCTTGCAGGTTAGTGGCACGTAAGGACGACACGGACTTAGCCCTCGGAACCCACGAACTGACTTTACTTACCGTTTACACGACCTCGATGCAGGGACTTAGTCAATCTGAAACTTTGGTCGTACGTTCAGCAATTAGGAACCTGTCTCTGGACAATGGCGCGGGTATTTTGAAAAAGTCGAGATCACGGGCAAGCAAAACCTGTGTACCACTAAACTAGAGAGAAATTGGTATTTGGAGGTAAGGCTTGAAGGTGGTAATACTGGCAGGTGGCCTTGGAACCCGCATGAGAGAAGAAACTGAGTTCAGACCCAAGCCCATGGTGGAGGTAGGGGGTAAGCCGGTTTTGTGGCACATTATGAAAATATTTGCTGCGCAAGGGGTTACGGATTTCGTAATATTGGTTGGCTACAAAGGGGAAATGATTAAGCGGTTTTTCTACGACTACTCGATGCTCAACCTCGATTTTAAGGTCACTCTCGGGGACTCCTCCTCCATCGAATATTATGGAACCGCGGAAGAGGAAGGCTGGACGGTCACGGTTGTAGATACTGGTGAGTTGTCCCTTACAGGACAGAGACTCCTCGGGGCGCAAAAATACCTGAACGGTGAGCCCTTCTATATCACCTACGGCGATGGGATTGCAAATGTGAACCTTGCTGAACTCAAGAAAGCCCATCTAAATTCTGGCGCCACACTTACCGTAACCACCGCTCGCCCTCAGAGTCGATTCGGGGTCGTCGCCATGGGAGAAGGGGGCCTAGTAGACCACTTTGTGGAAAAGCCTGCAGGCAAGGAACTGATAAACATCGGCTACATGATGGCAACTCCCCAAATATTTGATTTTCTCGAGCCAAATGGGTCTCTGGAAGAAGGGCCCTTGGCGAAAATCGCCGAAAAGGGCCTCCTCGGGGCTCATTTCCACGAGGGGTTTTGGCAGCCTATGGACACAATTAGAGAGGCACAATCCCTCAATGAGCTCTGGAGTACCGGTCACCCTCCCTGGCTACAGGTGAAGTAGTCATGCCGAAAGTCTCTGAGATCACACACAAATATCTTGGCCAGCCGATGTTCAAAATAATCGACGAAGCTCGGAAGATGGAAATGAAAGGGGTGGACGTTGTCCACCTCGAAATAGGTGACCCCGATTTTCGTACGCCTGAGTTTATCAAAGAAGCGGGCATGCGAGCCATCGAATCGAATCAGACTCACTACGTGAGTAGTTGGGGCGCTCCCGAATTGAGGCTGGCTGTTCAGGAGGCCACCAGGGCTTCCCGCGGGTTTGAACCGGACCTAGGACAGGTCCTGATAACTCCGGGGGCTAACATTGCGATTTACTACGCCATAGCCACCACCACAGGCCCAGGAGAAGAGGTCCTTTATCCCAACCCTGGATTCCCGTCGTACATATCCACTATTGCGTCGACAGGAGTGAAAGGGACCCCTTACCCTCTTTTCTCCAAGAACAGGTTCGAACTTAGAGCTGCAGACATCGAACCCCTGATCTCTGAAAACACCAAGCTTTTGATCATCAATAACCCTCAAAATCCAACTGGTGCAGTGACCTCCGAGCACCACTTAAGGGAGATATACGAGCTAGCAGAGGCGCATGATTTGTGGATCTATTCCGACGAGATTTATGCTCGAATGAACTACGGAGAAACCAAGCACTTTTCTCTTGCTTCGATCGATCACTCTAAAGAGCGAGTGATTTTGAGCAATGGGTTCAGTAAGTCATTCGCAATGACGGGTTGGAGGCTTGGAACGGTTATTGCTCCTCCCGAGCTTGCGGAACGAATGATGTTACTCCTTCAAACCACCTCAAGTTGCGTACCGCCGTTTATCCAAAGTGCGGGTATTGCCGCTCTTAATGGAGACCAGGCTGAAGTCAATGGGATGATGATTGGTTATACGGCTCGTCGCCAAATGCTGATTGGTGGCCTGAATGAGATTAGGGGTATTCATTGTCACGATCCAGGCGGAGCTTTCTACGCCTTCCCTGATATTTCCTCTTTTGGGCTAAACAGTGACGAATTTGCCAACCGGCTCCTCCTTGACTCAGGTGTCGCAGTTGTGTCCGGGACCAACTTTGGGTCTCAGGGAGAAGGCTTTGTTAGATTGGCTTACGCAACCTCGGAAAGAAGAATTCTTGAGGGCCTCCAAAGAATTGAGGATTTTTGCCTACGAATCGTTTAGAACGAGTTGCCGATATAATTGCAAGGTACATGGTCGATGATCTTGAGCTAGAGACGGTTTTTGCAGTCACTGGGGCAGGCATCATGCATCTGACCGACGGTTTGGCAAAAGAAGCTCGACTTAAGGTCATCTTCCCTCATCACGAGCAGACATCTTCCATGGCCGTTGACGCTTTTTCGAGATACTCAGGCAAAGTAGGTGTCTCGTTTTACTCCACAGGGCCAGCCGCAACAAATGCACTTACAGGACTAGCGGGCTGCTGGCAAGATTCTGTGGCGACGATATTTATTTCCGGGCAAGTTAAGCGGTCAGAGTCCACGGAGTTTAGAGAAATGAATTCCGTCAGGCAATTTGGGGTACAGGAATTAAATATCTTGCCGATCATAAAATCAATAACAAAGTATGCTTCTCAATTGCGGGATCCAGAATTAATTCTCTACGAGCTAGACAAGGCCAAGTTTACGGCGACGAGTGGCCGGCCAGGTCCGGTCTGGCTCGAAATACCGATGGATGTGCAATCCAGCTTGGTGGAAACTTCGAGACTAAAAAGGTTTACGCCGCCTGCCGTTACGCGCGATTTGCCATTAGATGTGGCTAGCCTCCAGAAGCTCATAAATGAATCAAAGAGGCCTGTAGTTGTGGCTGGTCAGGGAATAAGGCTCTCGGGAGCACACAAGGATTTCCTGACCTGGGTTGAGCACGCTGGTATCCCGTTTGTCACCCCGTACTTGGGCGTCGACATATCCCCCAAAAGTCACTCAAATTACATAGGCGTTACGGGCGTGAAAGGCGACAGGGCTTCTAATTGGGCGATGCAATCAAGCGACCTGCTCATTGTGATGGGGTCCAGTATGCATGTTTCCGTGACCGGCTACGATTACCAAAAATTTGCCCCCGACGCCAAAAAAATTCTGATTAATATCGATAATGAGGCGGGTGCTCAGGGAAATGTTCATTATGACTTTAAGCTAATTTCGGATGTTAAGCCCGTGATTGAGGAACTACTTGGCTTTGAAGCTCGACCACTCGAGCCTCACAGGGCTTGGACAGATAGACTTAAAAGCACCTCTTTGAAGTACCCCGTCATTGGACACGAATACGACGCCTCCTTGGGGTCGAACATCTACCAGATTGTTGGAATGATAAACGATCTGCTTGTGCCAAACGACTGTGTGATATCTGACGCGGGCTCTGCGTTTTACTGTGTTTCTCAAGCAGTAGCTCTAAACCACAACACACAGAGGTACATTACCTCCGGGGCCATGGCAACAATGGGCTTCTCCCTTCCAGCCGCCATAGGGGCTGCCGCTGCTGGAGCCAATCGTGTATTCGCGTACACGGGAGATGGGTCTTTGCAGCAAACCCTTCAGGAAATTTCCCTCATGGCCCTTCATCGGCTAAACATTAAATTGTTAGTACTGAACAACAACGGCTACCTTTCCATAAGGGCATCACAACAAAACTACTTCGACGGTCGGCTGTTTGGAACAGACGCGAAGAGTGGTGTCCTTTTCCCCGACTTGGCGAAGATCGCCGCGGCCTACGGAGTGAACTACTATAAAGTTGACAGTCCATGCGATTTTTCAGAAGCCGCGGCCTTAGTGGCGGCGCATGGGCCCCTATTGATTGAGATTAAATGCCCGCCTGATCAACCCATAATCCCCACGGTGGGTTCGACATTGTCATTAGACGGTGTGCTTAGCTCCTCCGGAATAGATCAAATGAATCCCCAAATGCCCAGCGCTGAGCACGACAGCATAATGCGATTTTTAAAAGGAAGCTAAGCCTGAACAGAAAATGCCACCGCTACGGCACGATGCAGCTACATAGCTGAAACGCAACGACACAAATATCTGTCATGATGCATTTAGGCCCTTTTGTACCACTGATAATGCCTTCTTACCATTGGTTCAGCTAGCGAACTCTACTTGGACGCGTACCCGGAACTTTCGATAAAGCCTGGTGTTAGAATTGTCGCGTTGGCTCATTTTTTCGCAGAGTCGCAAGACACGATTAGAGAAAGAAATTCATGAACTTTCAACTTCAGCGCCGGGCATTCTTGGCCTCCAAGGATTTTTACAATCGGAAGTTAAATTCAAATAGGGACTTGCTAAACGCTTCGATCGACGTCAGAGATGCCGTCGGATCGCAAATTGCCTCACTTGTCCCGATTTGCCGCTTCAACATGGGTAGCCAGGAAGTCATCTCTAAGTTGACCATGTGGCGAAATGAGCACCAAGATACCTTTCCATCCAGGTTCCTAGCCACTGACGAGGGGACACGGACATGGATTGAGAGTCATCTGGTTGAAAACCCGGACCGCATGCTATTCCTTGTGGTAGATCTAGAGATGAGGATCGTCGCACATGTCGGGGCGGCCGTTCATGAAAATGCCCCCGGATTCGAGCTAGATAGCGTCATGAAGGGTTCCCAGGACCTCCCCCCCGGATTCATGGTGACTGTGACTTCAGCTCTCCATGGTTTTTTGAACAAGGAATTCATGATCGACGAGTTGCGACTCAAGGTTCTGTTGTCAAACACCCGGGCGGTCAAATTCTATGAGAAATTGGGCTATGTAGAGCTCGAGAGAACGGGCCTCCGATGGGATGGTGAGCATGGGGCTTCCAATCTTGTCGAGAGCGATCGAGCTCTCCCCCACGACTCGTACGTGGCAATGAGCAAGGACCTGTCGCGACTAGAAGATGTCCCCCAAATGATCCTGACTGCCGGCCCTTCAGTAGGAGCGAACGAAATTGTCTACACTGCGGAGGCCGCGAAATTCGGGTGGAACGAGAGGCACTCAGACTACTTGAATGAATTCGAAGGAGTGTTTCGAGAGATCACGGGAGCAAAGTTTGCAATGGCGACAAGCAGCTGCACTGCCGCGCTCCACCTGGCCTACTCTTCACTTGGCCTTGGTCCCGGTGATGAAGTAATCGTGCCCGAACTGACATGGGTCGCAACCGCTGCGGCCGTTCGATATACTGGAGCGACGCCAGTGTTTGCAGACGTTGACTCGCGATCATGGACCATGAGTACCTCCTCCGTGAGGGCTCTAATTACCGACAAAACCAAGGCCATTGTCCCTGTGCACTTGTATGGCTATTCCGCGGACATGGCTTCCGTTATGGACCTAGCCACGGAGTTCGACCTGAAAGTGGTAGAGGATGCCGCGCCTTCGATTGGAACCAGCTTCGGCGACCGGCACGTGGGCACTTTTGGTGATGTGGGTTGCTTTAGTTTTCAAGGAGCCAAGCTACTAGTTACGGGAGAGGGCGGAATGGTGGTCACTGACGACCCAGACATCGCCAAGAGGCTCAGAAAACTTCAAGAGCACGGACGAAAACCGGAGACTTTTTGGATAGAAGAGCTGGGATTCAAGTACAAAATGTCCAACTTGCAGGCCGCATTCGGATTGGGGCAACTTGAAAGAATGGAGGTTCAGGTAGCCCAGAAGGAGCAAATTAACCTCTGGTACCGTGACATGCTGTCTCAAGTTGAGGGAATTCATTTTCAAGAAGCCTTCGAATCTTCTAAATCGATTCACTGGATGACATCTATAAGATTTGAGACCGAGCTTGGAATTCAAATACCAGAATTTCGATCCTACCTGAAAGAGAACGGGGTGGATACCCGTCCCGTGTTTCCATCGATTAGTCAGTATCCAATGTGGCCAATCAGACAGGACCCTCAGCCAATTTCTTCGCTAATTGCTCGCACGGCTGTGAACCTCCCGTCGGGCGTTGGCCTCTCCAGAGGCTCAGTTGAAAAAGTTTCGAACACAATCCAAGCTTTCATGGAATTAAAGAGAGGTTAACTCATCCGACCGCCGTCAGATGATCTCGTGAAGAGAGTGCTCGTTGTCTGCATGCTGGACAGCCCCCACTCTTATCGATGGCTGCAACAGTTCTCTGATCAAAAGGCGGAGTTTCTGCTTTTTCCGAGCTCACCGCACAGGCGAATTCACCCCGAGCTAAACAAAATACTGACTAACAATGGTCTGGCGAGTTTTCGGCTAGCGCCACTAACCCGCTACCTTGCCCTGCCACTCTGGGTAATGGATAAGTTCACAAACAACTTCTTCCGAGGGTCAATGTTGAGGGCATCCATAAAACGCTTCCAACCAAACATCGTGCACGCTCTCGAACTCCAGAATGCCGGGTACCTGAGTCTTAGGGCACTCTCTAAAGTGAAGCCCAAAGGCCTGAAGCTAATGGTGACAAATTGGGGCAGCGATATATTTTGGTTTCAGCGGTTCCCTAGGCACCAAGTGAAGCTCCGGGAGCTCCTGCGGCTCGCAGATGCCTATTCAGCGGAGTGTGTGAGGGATGTGGCCCTTGCGAGGAATCTGGCTTTCGCAGGACAGTCCATGCCGGTAATCCCGAATGCAGGGGGGTTCTCCAAGGCCGAGCTCGGGATTCCTCGGCTCGACTCAAGCCAACGTAAAATAATTGCCCTCAAGGGCTACCACGGTTGGGTGGGTAGGGCAAAAGTATCCCTTGAGGCAGTTAGAGAGATGTCTGACGAGCTTCAGGGGTACCAAATAGTTGTCTACTCGGCCAACACATCCGTGTTAATGTTGGCAAAACAAGTTTCCAAACAAACTGGACTCGAAATCAAGGCCTTCGGCAAAGGAGCCATGAGCCACGCGCAGGTTCTCGAAATGTTTGCGAAATCAAAGATATATGTTGGCCTTTCTGAAAGTGACGGAATCAGCACCTCTATGTTAGAAGCCATGGCAATGGGGGCTATTCCGGTTCAAACCTCAACGGCCTGTTGCGACGAATGGTTTGGAGACAGCGGAGTTGCCGTCCATGAAATTAATGTGCCGGCAGTTAAGGATGCAATTAGACAGGGGCTCAAGCTAGCCGAAGATCCCGCCAACGCTCTGAAGAACCTGAAAACCATCGAGAACAAAGCCAGCGCAGAGACGGTCAAGAAAGTCGCCCTCAAGTTCTACGATTAGGACATTGCATTCCAAGCGCCTCACAACCGTCACGACCAACCGGACCGGACCATGCTCCTCAGTTGCCCCCAACCAGTAGTCAGGTAGTGGGACGTCTCCACTAACTGACCAGCTGACTGACTCTAACTTCAATCCCCTAATTGTAAAAAACGCGGAACTTAGCTCTGACATATATATTTTGAGGGAGTGCCCCAAGAGGCCCTCTCGCGCTCACCCCGATCAGCCTGAGATCCCCTCATCCGCCATAATTCTCAGCCAGTATGCCTGGGTGATCTCATCTAGAGGAGGGCTATCGTATCTCCTCCAAAGGTATTCTCTCATGGAGTACTTGTGCCAGAAAAAATCCAACGAGGCCCCATCAACGAACCCGAAGACTTCTCTCATGGCACGAATCCAAGTCTCTCTCGTGAACAGCCCGTCCCGCGCCCAGCCAAGTTCCAGTAAATAGCTTGCGGTAACGGTTTGTTCTGGGGTCAGGTGTTCAGGGAGATCGTACTTGAGAGAGGAGGCCCAAAATTTTTGCACATCCTCTATGTGACCGAACTGCATGAAGTCTGTCGCGCCAAGTATCCTGTCGATAAAGGTATTTGACGAAGGGAAAATAATTCTGCCCTTAAGTGACCCGTCACTAGATTTCGCGGGAAACAATTTCATTACAGCATAAAGATTATGTAAAGAAAGATGTGAATAAAGGCGTTGATCGGCTCGAACTTTAAGGACAAACTTCGCACCAGTCGATCTTGCAGCGTGGATGCCCTGGATTGACGTTTCTACTTGCCTCGAAAAATTTCCTCTCGCGGGATTAAGTAGTGGATCACTCACCACGACTTGGACCCCGAGCGCGCTGATTCGGTCGAGTATCTTACGGTCGGTATTCGACCAAGTCGACACGATCAAGATTGCACCTGGGAAAAAGTACTTGTAGATTCTGAGCGTTTCGAACGCAAATTGGCCTTCTCTATCCAGTACGCCCTGCATAACGATAGCTACGTGACTGTAGTCAGAGTTCGCGTCGATGACCGGCAACCTCTTCCAGCCCTCGAGTTTTTTGGGTCGCCTGTGCCAGCTAAGATACCCGCGACCAAAGACCATTCTCCAATCGACGCGAATGCTCAAGTTGAGCTTGAGCCGACTAATTCTGCTGAGGGCCGTCAAGCTAAACGCCTCCTGCTTAGTTTCAGCGCTGCGTCGAAGGAATCAGAAACCAAGAAGCCCTCGTAATCGATCGGTGTTCCTAGACCAAACATCACTTCAGAAACTGGGCCCAGATCAAAAATGCCTACTGATTTTCCCTGTTGAGCAAAATAATTGTAGATAGGCGCAACGTAGTATTCGCCGTTCACGGTATCATTAGACTCAAACTGGCTTGCGATTTCCCTGCTCAAATCCGATGGGGACCTAAAATAGTAGACACCGCATGTCGCAAGGTCCGAAATTACTTCTTTTTCTCGGACCTCTATTACGAGACCCTCTGAGTTAATCTTGGCGAAGCTCCACTTGGGATCTCGGTCTCTCATAACCAAGATAGACCCATCGAGATCTCTGTTTTCAATATCTGTGAGCCATTTGTCGATTTTGAAGCTCAGAAATTGATCGCTGTTCGCGATGATTACGGGCGCATCCCGGTCCAAGGCTTCGAGGCCAATCGCAACGGTCGTCGCAGGCCCAGATGTCACCTCGCCAATTTCTGTAAGACTCACCCTAATACCCAGTTTGTCAGTGAGGGCTGAGCAAGCATTAGCAAGCTTGAAGTGTGCGGGCGCCACTAAGGACACTTGAAGAAGACCAGGGCTCCACAAATTCGCAATGACTATCTCAAACATCCTGAATTCACCAATTGGGAGAAGTGGCTTGGGGGTGATGTAGCCTGCCTCAGTAAATCTGCTTCCGAGACCCGCCATTGGTATCACGAGGTTATATTCCAACATCGCCCAGCACTTTATCGTTGGGTAAACTAGGGGTCTTTACGGCGACGAGTGTGCAGTCAGTAATCGCCTCGAAGTCCCCCGCCTCAAAAGGATCTATCCTAAGTATGTCGCCAGCACATAAGAGTTCACCCGCTAGCCTGCATTCTCCAGACACAACCAGCGTGATTTCAACCGCCTGCCTTTGATGGTGAAGAGGTTCAATGTCTCCCTTCAGAAAAGATTTCACGGCTACTTCGAAATTGCCGGTGGACAAAATGGAAGGCTCGAAGTTGCCTACGAACCATCCGAGGTTGTATTCATTGAGGTTAGCCCTAATCATGAGTATTATTCCTTTTTTGCTCTCGAGGTGAGCCGCTTTCAAATTGCTTACGGAACTGAGAATGAGACACTTCGTGCCATGTCACGCTTCCGCCCAAATACATGGAATAATTCAACGCGGCACTCACATAAAAATTGCCGTGTAGGCTGGCATTGTTTACAAAACACCACTCCGCCGCAGCAAGGAAACTTCTGGCGCTTCGGAAATAGAACACCCCGGTGGTTGCAAATTCTCCCACCACTTTCTTTTCGAGCACGTAATTTACACGTCCATCCGAATTGATGTTCAGATATGAAAACCTAGGGTCCTCACTTCGGAAGACTATGGTGCCCATTTCAACCTGGTCATGTGAGAAGCGCTCCATAAGTGCCAACGGCTCTGCTGCTAAAAACTCAGTATCCCCCGCAGCAATCAACAGCTCCCCGTCACTCAAGTCCGCCAGCGCTAGAGCTGAAACTGCGGAAGCAAGGGAGCCCTTGGTGTCCTTGGACACCCCCAGTATCTGGACCTCCATACCCGGGGCGTATGACTCAACAGACTGGCGGACAAAGCTCTCTCTACCCATCGGTACCGCAACAATTATCACGGCCGACAAATCTCTATAGCTTGCCAAACTGCGTGCAAGGATTCCTGAATTAAGCCCTTCTCGAGACGTCAGGAAGTCGGAAACTGCAGTGACCACCAATGTCGGTTCATTCATCTCTATCGGATCCCAATTCCTGTAGGCGCTTTTCTATGAGATCCAAATCCAAATTGGAAGGCTCTGAGACTTCCAAAACATTGCAACCTGCCAACTTAGCTGCTCTCACACCATTTACATTGTCCTCCACGACCAGAACGCTTTCTGGAGGCACCCCAAGGTTAGAGCATGCCAATAAGTAAACATCCGGATTGGGCTTCGGGCTTTTGACATCCTCATTAGTAACAACATGGTCCATAAACTCAAGGACTCCTGCATATGCAAGCATTGTCTGTGTAGTACTTCGGATTGAGTTGGTAGCGACCGCAAGGCCCAGCCCTCGTCTTCTCAGCTCTGCCAGCATCACTATGTGTTCAATTCTTGGAAAACAAAGCTTTGCCGCCGCACGCAAAGTCCGCTCTTGCTTAACGGCCTCTATTGTATGCATAAGATTTTTAGGGATTCTACCCTCTCCGGCAAGCGTCAATAGTTTGGTTTTTGTCGGCAGACCATCAAATTTTTCCAGATGCTCCGAGTAGGGAATTTCTGCCCCAAAAATACCAAGGGCCTCGTTGAGCGCCTCGTAATGCCAATCCCTCGCATCAATTAGAACGCCATCCATGTCAAAAATAACTGCGCATATTTTCATTTTTTTTGTGAGACCTCATCAAATAATTCTAGAAATTCATTTGGCAGGTCCGTGCAAATGCCGACATCGTTGCCCTTCAGGTGCTGGGAAGCTACCCATTTCCAGACATTTTGCGGTTTGCGTCCGTGAAGCTCTGGAGAAACAACAATGGTTGACTTGCCGAGAAAATCGATGCCTATGTCATTGGTGAGGAACCAATCCTCTTCGAAAGAGTCAAGCCAGACCCACCCGGCACTTATTAGAGGAATTGCGTCCGCCACCGGCTCATACTCGCTCACGCGCATTGCAACTGATGCCGCGGAACTCATGAACTTTATAGTTTCGGGTGCAGACATGTCAAAGAAAAAATGATTTCCTAAAGACTTCTCGTGAAGGAGATTCAAGAGTCCGTCGGACTTTACGTTTAGTGCCAGAGTCTGCTCTAAGTCACGCTTAATATCTAAGGCATCCGAGAGCAATGTCAAGGGAGCCTCAGAGTCTGCTGGAGGGTCGTGTTCCACAACAACAACTCCATTGCTGTCTCGTATGTCAATCTCCACGCTGAACCCCAAGCGGAGTGCATCTGCAATTGCCCGTATTGAATTTCCTTCAATACCGTCGGAGTGAAGGCCCCTGTGGGCAAAAATTCTATGTAAAGGAAACATGGCCTTAGCTAACCATAGATAGGGCGGTAAATGCTGGAGGCTATCCGCCTGTGGTTACTCCTCGGATGCTTAGTGCTCTAAAGTCCGAGCCTGGTATTTGGATAGTTTGCAATACTCCAGATAATGTAGCGGCTCGCCAGGTGACGACCAGCGACAAACCACTTGGGCTGCGGGCCCGCTGAGCACCGACCTGGTTGTTTCCACTCATGGGTGTAGCCGCAATGGCAGGGGCGCCAAGAATACTTGAGATAAAGGGTCCACTTTTAGCTCCTCACACCGATGCTGTCCTAGGTTTCACCTTTGATGTTGCCACTGGACTTCCAAAGGAAGTGAACTAGCAAGAGCGACGAGAGAGTCAAGTTAAACGAATCGACCCGGCCCTGGGTTTATCTGGAGCCGGATTGATTCATGCCCGAAAGGCTCTGGGCTGTCTGCTAGCTAAGGCTGTTATGAGCAAGCTGGCAATTAGCCAACTAGCGTGGCAAGTCTGGCCACGTCGTGTCCTGCCCAGTGCTTGTCACCGGCAACCACAACTGGGGTTCCCTGGTAGCCAAGAGCATCGAATTCCCTTAGTGCTTCTGGATCGCTCTGAATGTTTTTATCGGTGAAGCTGACGTTGTTTGCCTCAAGGTAGGCCTTGGTGTGCTCACAGGAGTGGCAACCAGGCTGGCTGTATACAGTGACCATTTTTCTCTTCCTTCTTTTTGCGTAAATTTTGATTCATTGGTAAATAGACAGGTCTGTCTATGTCTCTACTATACAGACCTGTCTACTTTTGTCAAGCTGTGGCTAATAGTTTTTTGGGGATTACCAAAAACCTTTGGCCTCCAAACGTAAATAACCCGGGGCCGAGAGGGCCGCCGGGCTATTTACTGAAAGGCTGTTTGAGTAATTGGAAGCTAAGGCAATTAGAAGCTAAGGATCGTGTAGCCCTGGCTAACGTACTTGCGAAGCGATGCCTCTCCTTCATAATCGTCCAGCAGCGCATAGCCGGCAGCGGTGATCGCATCGGCTGCGCCGTGAGCCCTAGAACAGAGCGAGCATGCCCCCTCGATGCCTGGTTTGATTTGAAGCAGTAAGCCGTGGAGCTTGTTGGCAGGGTCGACTATCTTGCCCAAGGTTTCAACTCCGGAGCCGTCAAACACAATCGCGACATCGTCACCGGCCTGAACAAATTCAGCCGCGGTCTTCAGGCCTCGGTAGGCCCGAGCCTTATCGCCATCGAGTGATTCGTAAATGAAAATTGCCACTTTGTTGGTCATTTAGTTCTCCTGTTTGCTATTTGATTCAGAGCGAGGCTGCCGGTGGGAACGCGGTTAGGCGCTTTTCTTGAAGGCGAACAGCGTGTAGACAAGTCCAAGCATCATTCCGTAGATCAGGTGCTGGGCGCTGAAGTGTCCCCAGCCAACGATGTCGGCCATGTTGGTTATGGCTTCGCCTCGGTCAAATAGACGTGAGGTGATTGGTAGCAAGCAAAGACCGTTGATCAACATGACCACCAAGCCAAACATTGCACCGGCTATTACCGCCCACAGACCCTTGATTGCGCTCATGCGAGCAAGCAGTACGAATGCCACGCCAGCCATTGCCCCGGTCATCATGTGTATTGCTGCCCCGACGATTGCGGTTCCGGCAGAGAAATAGAATGCGTTGCCGGCCATTGCCGCATCCATTGACGCCATCATCGCCGCCGGGGACACTACCACCGAGGCGATGTGATACAGCGGAGTGAAGAATCCGACCGACTGAACCATTCCAGTGACGACCATGGCATACATTGCCATTGCCATGCTGCCGATAACTCCGCCGACAATTCCGCTTTGAATTGCAACAGCCGTTGAGCTAGTCCTGTTATTACTGTCAATTTTCATTAGAGACCTTTCGAAATATTTACATATAGACAAGTCTGTCTATATGTTGACTATACAGACCTGTCTGGTAATGTCAAGTCATGGTAATTACTAAGCGACCTTCGGCCAGACAACGAATCTTGGACACTGCAGCAAAGCTTTTCTACAGTCGAGGCATAAACAACACCGGCATCGACCGGATCATTGCCGACGCTGGTGTTGCCAAGGCCTCGATGTATAACCACTTTGCAAGCAAGGAAGAAATTGTTGCTACCTACCTAAGAGGGATCCGCGAGCAATTTGGTCTGGCCCTTACCAAAAGCACCACAACAGAGACACCCAGCTACGACGTGCCA
>Ga0335398_10003650_pt1 | contig 22211 bp, 22 predicted proteins | sample BON03_FD_205742 | JGI IMG/M metagenome (GOLD analysis project Ga0335398, IMG submission 205742) | Freshwater microbial communities from Lake Bonney liftoff mats and glacier meltwater in Antarctica - BON-03 (spades assembly) (version 2) | ecosystem: Environmental > Aquatic > Freshwater > Ice >... | reverse complement strand
TCCATTTCCCACGGGAGGGATTCAATCAGGCGGGCTGTTGGCTTTTACGGCCTCAAGTTTTGTCTTGATGGTGGTGGGGTTCATTGATGATCGGCAGGGGATGAATGCCCTCGTGAAGTTGGGGGGGCAGGTTGCGGCGGCCTTACTCTTTTTTGCCCTTGATTCTTCCCTTTGGGAAATGAGCCTCTTCGGCTATGAGCTTCCTCTCGTCATCTCAGCTCTCTTTTTCACCGGCTGGTGCGTCTTGCTTATCAATGCCTTCAATCTGATTGATGGACTCGATGGACTTTGCTCCGGGCTGGTCTTGGTCAGTTTATTCGTCATCGCCGGTCTGGAGTTTGCGAATGGTCGGCCGGGTCATGTCATTACGATTTTGACGATGGCGGCGGCAGTTGCCGGGTTTATGAAGTTCAATCTGAACCCGGCCAAAATTTTCCTCGGTGATGCCGGGTCGATGATGTTGGGTTTTTTCCTGGCCACGTCCGCGACCCAGCTTGGAGGGGAGCGGGCTGTCATTGGGGCGATTGTTCTGCCCATTGCCATTGCGGGTGTGCCCTTGCTGGACGTCCTGTTGGCGGTCTGGCGTCGCAGTGCGCGAAATCATCTCAAAAAGTCGAATGGAGAAGAGAAAGTTGGCGGGATTTTTGCGGCGGACAAGGATCATCTCCACCACCGCCTCCTCGCTTTGGGGCTGACCCAGCGGCGGGTGGCATTGCTGCTGCAGGGGCTGGCTGTAGTACTCGCCGCTCTGTGCTTCGTGCCCATGATGGTCGGAGGTCGGGGATTGGTCATCACCTTGTGCGGGTTCATTATTTTGGGACTCTTTGGCCTCCGCCACTTCGCCCGGGTGGAATTGCTGCAAACCGGTTCGCTCATGCATCTGACTGTGAAACGCCGCGAAGGGCGGGCCGCCGTCAGAATTCTTCATTACTTTTATGACATCGTGGCACTGACGGCTGCGGGCTTTTTGGCGATGGTTATCGAGACCAACTTTGGCTCGCGAAACGAACAAGGTGTCTGGGCCGTGAATTACCTGCTTGTGTTTGTCATCTTTGAAGTGGTGGCTCTTCAGATGTTGAGGATTTACCGTCGCGTCTGGAGCCGGTCCTCAATGCGCGAATTCTTTATGGTGGCGATCGGACTCACGGTGGGTGCTATGATTAGCTCAAGCGTGTGGTCGGCTTCCAGGGCTGATGTCACGTGGTCGGACTTTCGCTGTGGCTTTATCGGGGCTCAACTCGCAATCTGGTTGGTCTTAATCCCACGGGCCTTCCCGGAGGTGGTGCGGGAACTGGCTCTTGACAGCAAGCACCGGAAGCTTGCAAAAACGGAAGATGGCCGGAAGCAGATTCTGGTGTATGGAGCGGGGACCATGGGAAATCTCTTTGTTGATTATCTCAAGAGCTGCGCGCCTGAAGAATTTCACCAGTTTCACATCGCGGGTTTTCTCGACGAAAATAGGAAGTTGAGAAAGCGAACGCTCCAGGGATTCAAAATTCTAGGGGGATTGGATCACCTTGAGGATCTGAAGGAGAGATACCCCATCCACGGAATTTTGGTCGCGATCAGTGATACCCCGGAAGAATGCATGAATAGGGTTTTTGAGGCTGCTTCAAAATTGGATCTGAAGGTCTACCGATGGCAGGCAGACCTGATGCCCAAAGAAATTGCTTTCGACGAGGCTTCGTGATCCTCTTTCGGCAACAAGGAGCATGCGGGTGATGAGATCGCCTCAGCCGGCCGGTTTCGGCCGTGACCGATTCTCCCGGACTTCCTTTTGATATTGGATTTCCCGGAAAATCTGCCTCAGTGATAGGCTCGGTCCCTTCGCGCAAACAAGTGATTAATAATGCCCTCGCCGTCTCTTACCGGAAACGCGGCCTCGGATCTTCCACTCGTTGTCCGCTTGTATTGATCGGGTGTTCCTGGGTTCACTTTCGATCCCGTTACAAAGCGTTTGCCGGAACCGGCGCGAAACGATACGCTTTCGCGTCCCGTAGTGGGATTCTCCACGATATGGAACAACCATTCATCAGAAGACATTTTCGGAAAGTCATCATTGGCTTGGCTCTCGTTTTGGTCGCCGCACTTTGGGTCTTCTTCGGCCCGGCAAAAACGGCACTCAAATCATGGCGGGCTTCCGGACTTATCGTAGAGGCGCAAGAGCATGCCGAGGCCAACGAATGGGAGGAAGTCTATCGCACGGCCCTGGCTTCCTTGCAAAACAAGGAATCCCTCGAGGCACTGAGGTTGCTCACCAAAGCGGCCGTGAAAACCGGGGATCCCCGGACTTTGGAGATGGCTTACACCCTTTTCCGCTATCCCGGGGCCAGCCCGGAAGATCGGGGCTGGGTTCTTTCGCTGGCCTTTGATTCGGGAGATCTCATCAATGCCACCCGCCTTGCGTCCCTCCTGAGTCCGGAGGATACCAGCCATCCTGCCGTTCACTATCAACTCGTTCGAGGGTATCTCCTGAGCGGAAAATACCAGGAAGCGATTGCTCTGGCGGATGATCCCTCAATGAAGTCCCGCGATCCGGCCTTGGATCTTCTCCTCGCTGACCGTTTGGCCGGGAGTGGTTTGGAAGGAGCCCGCGAGGCCACGACCGCCCGGTTGGAGACCGTTTTGAATTCGGAAGATCGCGATCTTGCTCTTCGGGCCATGAATCAACTGGCCCTTCTCAAGGATCAATGGATTAGCGAGCCTCTTGCGCAAGTCTCCTTGGATCGCTTTCAGGACGACCCGGACCTCGGTGCCGGCGACAAGTTGAATCTTGAGCTTTTCCGGATCGGGCTGAAACAGCGTCCACTTGAGGAGGTCGTCGATCAGGCCATCACTGATTATCAAGAGAAGGGACTCCCCGTCCTGGTCAGGTGGCTCGCCCGACTGGCGCAGCACCAAAAAATTGTGGATCTCACCGAGGGTGGCGAAATTGGGGGAAGTGAGATCGTTTTCAAGCTACGGCTCCATGCCCTTGAAAGTCTTGCTCAATGGGATCAACTCGAAACCGAATTGAAAAATCCCGGGGTCTTGGTTCCTGAACCGCTGTTACTCGCAACCCGTGCCTTGGTCGCGGCGCGGCGGGGTGACATGGTCCAATCGTTGCAACGATGGCAAAAAGCGATTGAAGTCGCAAAACGGGACCAGAACCGGAATTGGTTCTACCAGCTGGCAGGCACCGCCCGACAACTGGGCGACATGGATCGCCTCATGGAAACGGTGATCGAGGGCATCAAGCATCCGCTTGGGATTCCCCCCGATACCAAGGATCTTGCCCCTCTTTTTCAGTGGTTGAAGGACCGGGGAGAGGGGAAACGACTTCTTGAAGTGAGTTCGCTTTTACTGCGCCGTGAGCCCGACAATCCCTTGCTCCTGAACAATTACTCCTACCTGAAAGCCCTCTACGGAAATCCAGAAAAGGATGAGGTCGAGGCGATGCGGGAGATTGTTTCACGCTATCCCGGGCAGGAAAACTTCCGGAATACCCTGGCTTTTGTGATTCTTTCAACGGGCGATGCCAAGGCCTCCCTTGAAGTCATGGAGCAAGCGGGAACCTCCCCAGCTGACTTCTCAAATACGGGAAAGGCGATTTACGCAAAGGCCCTCTTTGATCTCCTTAGGAAGGATCAGGCCCTTGATTTGGCGAAGTCGATCAATTGGGATGAGATGAGCAAAGACGAACAAAAGAAGCTGGCGCTGCCCGCCCCTTGATGACCTTTCTCATGATCCCTTGGTGGTTGAATCAATTCCGGCGCGGAAACAGGACATTGATGATTTCGCGAGTCCTTGAAGGCTTCATTTTTTAGGCGAAGGTCGATCCAACGAGAGGTTGGAAAGAACCCGATTTTCGAAAACAGCCCACGAGTCCTGGCTTGTCTGGACTCCCGCAATCACCGCGAGAATCATTTTAGCCGAAGCCAATTCCCGGCGGTCGAGAACTGCTCTGAGACGGGCCTTCTTGAGATCTCCGCTATAGAGGGTTTGTCGGAGTTCATGATCATCGGACGACCAAATGACTTTAAAGGCATGCAGCGGTGCTCCGGAGACGGGATCTCTGAAAAGCCACTGCCGAACCAAAAGCTCCCGACCTTCAACGACAAAGGTCCGTGAGGGGAGGCCGGAAACCAATTGGATCCCGGAAGCTGGAAAGCAAACTTCGGGTGAGTGGAGATAGAGGTCGGTCAAGACCCGATCATTTCCCTCCTCGTATTCCAGGTAAGTGACCTCGGTTGTGACCGGGGTTTCCTTGTCTCCAAGGAGAACCTGGGTTCCGGTGTCGTAGCCAAGGACCTTGCCTCCCCGGGTCTCGGAGAACCTGCGATCAATCGCGTCTTCGGGAACATTCCAGCGGAGAGTCTCCCGTTCGACCCCGGGACCGGTGGGAGCGCGATACCACCAAAGGCGCACTCCCTCGGATGCTCCGAGGAGCAGGATGAGCGAAAGAAAAATCGGCCGGAGGTGTGTCTTCATGTTGTCTGGGAGGGAGGAGGGGTGAGCTGCCGTCTTGAACGGGTTTTCTTTCCCGGGCGGGCCGCGCTAAACAGGGTCAACAACCAGGCCACCAGCGCAATGGTGCTGAAGGTAATGATGGTGGTCCAAAAGCCGATGCCATCGTGGGCGGCGTCCATGCTCTCCCGCCCTTCGCGGTGGGCTGTTTGCACCAGGACAAAGACCCGCAGGGAATTCGTGACAACCGCCAGTCCCAAAGAGAGAACGAGGAGGACCAGACGTCTGGTCACGGAAAAACGGGCAAGCTCTCCGAGCGCAAGGGCGGCCACGATACAGCTTTGGAATGAGCGGATGCCGCTACAGCCTTCGGCGACATCAAGGATTTCCCCTTGCACGATGAAGGATGAGCCGGAGATCATTATCGGGTAGCCACTGATCGGGAGGAGAAAGCTGGTGAACTCCAGAACGCCTTTGGTGAGACTGTTGACAAAGGGTTGCTCGATTTGGCTGGGAAGGGGAACTGCGAGAAAGATGAAGAGGGAGGCCGGGAGGAGGGCCTGGCTTGTTTTCCAGCCGTGGAACTGCGCGATGGTGAGATGGGTGACAACGAGAACAAGGGACGCGTGAACCCAAAGAGGAAAACGCCAATAGATATCGACATGTTCGATGATTCGCACCGGAAGGAGCCCCAAAGTCAGGAGAATAACCAAAATCCAGAGTCCTCTGCCTCCGCCTCCTCCCGGGGTGACGGTTGAAGATTCATCCAGCCATCGATGAAAGCCGAAGAAGAGGATGAGAGGAGGAATGATCCATCCGTAGTCGTAATAAGACTGACTCTGCCAGCTTGGCAAAAGAACCAAACAGAGCTGGATCCACAGCCCTGCCAAAAAAAGAACGACGGGCAGATCGCGAAAATTCAAAACCTTGGTAAGAAGAAAGCGAGCATCGCTCGATGCTCGCTTTCGGTGAAATCAATGTTCGGAGACCTCGTGGGCCTAGCTTCTGCGCTTGCGGAAGCCGAAGATTGCAAGTCCGAGGAGCATGCCAAGAGGGAGGGTGGAGCTAATTTCGGGGACTGCGGTGCCGTTGACTCGTAACCCTGGTCCGTCCACACCGCTTCTCATTCTCACTCGGCCACCGTCACCGGTCGTAACGGTTGTCTCCCCAAAAACAGCAATCCGAAACGTGATGAAATTGACCGCATTAAATTGTGGTCCAGACAGACTGACTTGGCTCGTGAAAAGACCGACGTCGGCGGCATCGTCAGTTGCGACTGGTGCCGTGAACCCATCCAAACTTGTCAAAATAGCTCCTCCGGTAAACCGATCAGGGAAGCTCCCTCCGTTCGCCCCATTCACAAAATTCACATCGATCGAGGTCAAGTTGAGGGAATATCCCGGCGCTGCACCGAGGGTGAACTCAAAATAATGTCCGTTGTCGATGGCATCTTGAAAGTTATCCGTTCTGAGCGCAGAAAATCCATAGGTGTCTGGAAAAACCGCCTCCGTGACAGGAGCCGTTGGACTGGTGAAGCTAGTTTCTGTTCCTGGAAGCGTGAGGATGGCTGAATCGACTCCGAAAGCCCTGTCAGCGGTGGAAAACGCATAGCCTGGGTTACCGGTGTCAGGGACCCCATGGTTGTCCATCTCCCAAGTCGCCAAGGCCTGGGCGGATAGGGGGGCAGCAGTGCCAACTAAGGCGAATGTTAAGGTGGTTAGCAATCTCATAGGTTTATTTGAAAGGTGGAGGATGGTAAGGGAGGTTGGCAAGAAAGCACCTCGAGTGGCGCTTACGCTCTGTCCATGGGAAGGTTTTACGGATTCTGTTCGGAAATGCAAGGAGATTTGTTCGTAATTTCGATGCATTTCACTCATGGGGAGATATCTTCGGAAAGATTGGCCCAGATTTCGGGAAGGGAGGACAAAGGCCTTACGGCTGCTGTTGCTCTTAGGCTGACTCGACTGAATTTGCAGGAGGGTTCACCCACGCCGTTCCCAATCGCAATCGAAGGCAGGGCTGGGGGTGTCACCCCGTCTCAGAAGCCCGGGTCAGATTGCAAACTGAACTTACGCTGCGGTCTTTCCGCCAATGCCTCCGCTTCCGGAAGCGTAAAATTGGGGAGCCCGAGGATCATACCCAGAGGGAGGGCGGAATTGGATGGAATAAAGGGAGGGCGGAATTGGATGGAATAAATACCATCATTGTTTATCTTACTCGTAATTCGATGATTCGTCGCCTGTCAGCGCTCTTCTTCCTTGCCGGGATGATCGCCCTGTTGCTCTTCCAGCAGCCGGTATTTGCTTATTGCGCGCACACGAATCAGTTTTTCATCAACGATTGCGGGTGCGGGAAGCAGTTTGAGAGCAAATGTCCCTACTGTCAGCAGGAAGAACCTTCCGCTCCTTGTGACGATTGCTCGGAGAAAATCCAAGTCGAGGTCGATGATTTGATCTGGTTCGACTTAATCGTGGAAACGTCCACGGCGGTCAGTTTAGCCCTCGTTGGTGGCGCAGCCGAACCGATCAGATTTTGTTCCGCTGCGGAATTGAAGGTGTCTTGCATTCGCCCTCCGCCCATTGGTGTTTCGTTGTTTCTCCTTCATTCGGTTTTTCGACTTTGATCAACAGGACCACGCGGACGGTCCTCTTGTCTTGCCGCCTGCGGGCCAGCTTCGGACGTCTGACACTCCGCCGTCCGTGTTCATGAGCCTTTCCCTGATCCCCAGGGTCGTCTTTAACAACCCACGGGATGCTCCTCTGAAGTAACTTCGCCTTCACCCCTTTCATTCCTTTGGAGAGGACAAACCCTCTCCACAACCCAAAAACCAACCAACCAATAAGCTCCAATGAAACTAAAAACACTGCCAATCCTTATCGCCTTCTCGCTGACTGCTTTTGTCTCCTGCAAAGGCGACAAGCCGGACCCAGGGGAACCTTCTGCCGAAACCGCAAAAGAGGAGTCCAGCTACCCCCTCGATACCTGCGTCGTGTCCGGGGAAAAACTGGGTTCGATGGGTGAACCCTTCATCATCACCCACGAAGGAACCGAGGTGCGCTTTTGTTGCGATTCTTGCGTTCCCGAGTTCAAAAAGGACCCCGCCAAGTATTTGGCAAAATTGCAAACGCAGTAAATCCGCCAAAACCAGGGAGGGGAAGTGGAAGCTTCCTCTCCCACTTCCATCATGAAAATTTTAATTCTCGGCTGGGGTGCAATTGCCCTCCTGTTATCTTGTAGCGAATCCTCGAACAAGGGAGGCGGCTTGCCTCTGGTCAAGGTGGATGAAGCTGCCATTGCCCGATCGGGAGCCGAGAATTATGACATTCCGGTCCAGGCAGGCCCGGAAACCCTCGCCGAATTGGCGTCGCGACACAATCCCCGGCTCAAGGCTCTGAGGCATCGGGCGGAGCGTTTGGAGGCGAAGGTTCCCCAGGTCGAAGCGCTTCCTGATCCCATGGCCAGCCTCGCCCTTGGAAATCTTCCCGAAACGGCGGCCGGCCGGGTCGATGCGGTCGTCGGAGCGAGTCAAAAAATCCCGTTCCCGGGTAAAAGGCGTGAAGCAGGCCTCGCTGCCACGAGTGAGGCCCTTGCGGTCCGGGCTGATGCGGCGGCCTATGAACTAAAACTCAGGGAGCAAGTTCGCAGCGCCTGGTGGGACTCTTATCTTGCGGGGATCACCATTCGCATCAGCCAGGAGAGCCAGAGTCTTCTCCGCGTGGTTGAAGAGACCGTGGAAGCGCAGGTTGCCGCCAGTCAGGGCGGGCAGGCCGACCAACTTCGGGTCGCGAACGAAATCACCCAGATTGATCGTGACTTGGCAGAAGCCCGGCGGACCGAAAAGGTGGCCCGAGCCCGGCTCAATTCGCTTCTCAACCGTCCCGCAGGGGCTCCGCTTCCCGCTGCCATTGGTTATGAGGCAGACCTTCCTCAAAATCTCGACTCTCTCTTGGCCCGTGCCGAGACCCGACATCCCGAGGTGATCTCCGCAGCCAACAAGATCGAAGCGTTCAAACACCGGCTCACCCGGGCCAGGCTCGAAAAATACCCTGACTTCACTTTTGGCCTTCAGGGTGCGGCGGTGGCCTCGAACGGTCTCGCGCCGTCGTCCAATGGGGAGGATCAGATTTTCGGGACCATGGGATTTAATATTCCTCTCTGGCAGGAGCCACGCCGTGCCATGATCCGCGAGGCCAACGCCGGAATTGCCGAGACTGAGGCTCTCCTCGGATCGACCCGTTCCGATCTTCGTTTCCGAATTGAGGATGCCTATTTCCGCGCCAAGACGGCCCGTGAGGTTTCCGATCTCTTCAAGACGCGCCTGATCCCTGATGCCAGGCAGGCCTACGAAGTCACCCTGACCTCCTACGCCGCAGGCAAGGATTCCTTCACCAACGTTATCGATACCTGGAGGCAATGGCTGACCTATCAACTGCAATTTGCCCAAAATCGCGCGCAGCTCGGGAAAGCCGTTGCCACTCTCAATGCCGCCGCAGGCCTCAAATAATACCATGAAAAGCTTCTTCAAAAAAAACCTGCGTGACCTCGCCCGGACGCCACGGAAAATTCTGACGATCCTTCTCCCGCTTGCTCTCTTCGCGGCCGGGTGGTGGTTCGGACTTCCTGCTGAATCGGATAAGTCGGACCTGTCAGACACGTCCGGGATGTCGGACGAAATTTGGACCTGCTCGATGCATCCCCAGATTCGCCAGCCCAATCCCGGACTTTGCCCGATCTGCGAGATGGACCTCATTCCTCTGAAGGATTCCGGGGAAGGGGGGATTCGTGAAGTCACGGTCAGTCCTGAGGCCGCCGCTTTGTTGAACCTGCAAGTCTCACCGGTCATTCGCTCCGCTGCCGTTGCCGAGGTCTCACTCTTCGGACGCATCGCCTACGATGAACGGAGTATTTCGACGATTACCTCACGAATCGGGGGACGGATCGACAGGCTCTTTGTGGACTTCACCGGGGCCATGGTCCGCAAGGGGGACCACCTCGCCGAAATCTATTCGCCCGAAATCTACGTGGCCCAGCGGGAGGTGATCGAAGCGACAAAGGCGATTGAAAATCAGCCCGCCAACTCGTCCGATCCGGTCAGGCAAACCCGCTTGCGCTTGCTCAATGCCGCTCGCGAGAAGCTCCGGCTGCTCCAGCTCTCGGAAGAACAGATTGATGAAATCGCTTCTCAGAAGAATCCCAGCGATCGCATCACCATTCGTTCTCCCCAGGATGGCATTGTCGTGGAAAAATCGGTCAATCTCGGCTCCTATGTCAAAACCGGAGATTCGCTTTTTAAGGTGGCCGATCTCTCCACGGTCTGGTTGATCCTTGAGGCCTACGAAAGTGACCTTCCCTGGCTGCGCTATGCCCAGGATGTTGAATTCAGCATTGAGGCACTCCCCGGAGAAGAATTTCACGGACGGGTGGCCTTCATTGATCCTGATATCAACCCGGTCACCCGGGTGGCCCAAGTGCGTGTGAACGTAAAAAACCCGGGTCAGAAGCTCAAACCCGGGATGTTCGCCCGTGCCGGGGTCGAGTCCCGCATGACGAATGGAGGCAAGGTTGTCGATCCCTCCCTGGAAGGGAAATGGATCAGCCCCATGCACCCCGAAATCGTGAAGGACGGCCCCGGAAAGTGTGACATTTGCGGGATGCCCCTCGTCCCTGCGGCCGAGCTGGGCTTCATCGCCGACATCGCTCAAAATGATGATCTCCCGCTGCTTGTCCCGGCTTCGGCGGTCCTGCAAACCGGAGAAAGAGCGGTTGTCTATATTCGCATTCCTGAGAAAGCAGACCCGACTTTTGAAGGTCGCGAAATCGTTTTGGGTCCCAAGGTGGGCAGACAATTCATCGTCGAGAATGGACTCAGTGAGGGTGAACTCGTCGTTTCCCAGGGTGCTTTCAAACTGGACTCCGAGCTCCAGATCAAGGCCAAGCCCTCCATGATGAATCCCAACGCCGGACTGGTGGAATTACCCGCAAACTCAGCTCCCGAAGATCTTGCCGGGCAATGGTCACCTGTCCTGCGTTCGCTCGCCAGGCTTCAAGATGCCGGTGATCCGGGGTCGGCCGGGGAAGCGATCAAGGGAATGGTCCGTGCTCTTGCGGCGGTGGACCAATCAACCTTTCAACCCGATACCTTAAAGCTCTGGAATGAGTTTTCGAACCGGCTCCTCAACGGCTTGACGATTGCGGGCCACCAACTTCCCGAGAATGTCCAACAAGCGGCGCGGATTGCCACCCGTTCCGTCGAAGAAGCCGGGCGCTATCTCGGGCTTTCGAGTCAAACCGAAGTTCCCTCGAGGGTTGATCCCGCTCTTGCCGGGGCGCTCGAAAAGATGATCCAAGCCTACCTGCCGCTCTCCAAGGCGCTCGCCGACGATGCTCCCGACAAGGCGCAAGTCGCTGCTCGCGAATTTTCCGAAGTCAGTGGCAGGATTTCGCTCACCGAAGATGCGGAATACCTGCAAACGAAGGCCAGCGAGCTTGCCGGGGAAAGTGAGATTGAGAAGCAGAGGGTGATCTTTCAGAACATCAGCAACCGGCTCATCTCGCTCGTCCGTTCCTACGGGCTGGATCAAGTTGGCAGCGCCTACGTCGTTCATTGTCCCATGGCAGCCAAGGGAGAGGGAGGGGACTGGATTTCCAACGTGCCCGAAGTGCTCAACCCCTACTTCGGAGACACCATGCTGAATTGCGGCTCCGTCACCGCCACCCTCTCGCTCGGAGAGAAGCCTCCCATGAAGAAAATGGAGGAGCACAATCACCGCAAGTAGAACCTGAACGACCAATATTTTGAACGCTCTTATCCATTTCTGCCTGCATCAAAAGCTCGTCGTTTTTCTCCTCCTGACCTTCTTCATCGGCTGGGGCGTTATGGTGGCTCCCTTCGACTGGAACACCGGAAATTACCCGCGCGATCCCGTTGCCGTCGATGCCATTCCCGATCTCGGAGACAACCAGCAAATCATCTTCACGGAGTGGAATGGTCGTTCGCCACAAGACGTGGAGGATCAGATCACCTATCCGCTCACCGTGGCTCTCCTGGGCGTTCCCGGCGTTAAGGAAGTCCGTTCCTTCTCCATGTTCGGCTATTCTTACGTCTACCTAATTTTTGAGGAAGACATTGAGTTCTATTGGAGTCGCAGCAGGGTCTTGGAAAAGCTCAACTCCCTCCCGGCGAACCTCCTCCCGGGGGATGTCACCCCCACGCTCGGACCCGATGCCACCGGACTTGGGCAGGTCTTCTGGTATGTTCTCGAAGGACGCGATCCACAGGGGAAGCCCGCAGGCGGTTGGGATCTCGACGAACTTCGCTCAATCCAAGACTGGCAGGTTCGCTACGCTCTTCTGGCGGCCCAGGGCGTTGCTGAAGTTGCCTCGGTGGGCGGCTTCCAACGGCAGTATCAAGTCGATGTTGATCCAGATGCCCTACGGGCTCATGACATCTCGTTGGCGCAGGTCGCCGATGCCGTTCGCAAATCAAACCAGGAAATCGGTGCCCGAAATCTCGCCATCAATGGCGTGGAGTATTTCCTCCGTGGCACCGGCTACATCGAAAATGTCGAAGATCTTGAGAAGGCCGTCGTCGCCGTTCGCGACAATAGCCCCATCACGGTCGCCGACATTGCCACCGTTCACCTTGGACCTGCAACGAGGCGCGGGATGCTCGATGTCAATGGCGCGGATGCGGTCGGAGGAGTCGTCGTCGCCCGCTATGGCACGAACCCGCTTGCCGCGATCAAGGCGACCAAGCAGAAAGTTCAGGAACTCACGGAGGCCCTGCCGATCCGTCCCGTCATCGATTGGACCAAAATCAGCTTTGAGGAGGTGACTGCTTACGCGAGGCAGAAGGGGATTGCCGATCCCTTCATCGAAGGCTCTTCCCTCAATGAAGAGGCCTGGATGACTCACTTTCGCAAAGCCGATCCCCGGTCCTGGCCCACATGGTTTACGACCTCAAAGGTGACCGTCGTGCCTTTTTATGATCGCTCGGAGCTCATCAATGAAACACTCAATACGCTCGACGACGCCCTCTATCAGCAAGTCCTCGTTACGATCATCGTGGTCGTGATCATGTTGCTTCATTTTCGAAGTAGCATCCTCATCGCGATGATGTTGCCTCTCGCGGTCCTCATCACGTTCATCTCGATGAAGGTCTGGGGAGTGGATGCCAATATCGTCGCTCTTTCCGGCATCGCCATCGCGATCGGCACCGTCGTTGATGTGGGGATTGTTCTCACCGAAAATATTCTGAAGCATCTCGATGAAGCGGATCCCGGGGAATCAAAGGCCTCGGTCATCTATCGTGGTGTCACCGAAGTGGCCGGAGCGGTCACGACCTCGGTGGCGACGACCGTGGTCAGCTTCCTCCCGGTTTTCACCATGACCGGAGAAGCGGGGCGTCTTTTCAAACCCTTGGCCTTCACCAAATCCTTTGCCCTCATCGCCTCCATCGTGGTGGCCCTGACCATCATCCCGCCGGTGGCTCACATCCTCTTTGGCTACCGCTTCCCGCTCTTCCGGAAATTCGCCGCTCTGAGAAAGTCAAAATCACTCAAGTTCACCTTCATCGGATTCAATATCGCGGTGGCCTTCTTCGTCACCTGGCTCCTCGCAAAAGACTGGATGCCACTCGGTCTTGATCGTTCGACGAGTATCAACATCCTCTTCGTGTGTCTTGTCATTGGTGGACTCCTTATTTTCTTCAAGGTCTTCGAGATTTTCTACGGAAGCATCTTAAAATGGTGTCTCAATCACAAGGCTCTCTTTCTCTCCGCGCCGGTGCTCCTGCTCGCCATGGCCTTCAGTATCTGGCTCGGTTTTCCCAAGGTTTTCTCCTTTCTCCCGGAGTTCGTCCAGCAAACCGCTCTCTACAAGGATGCCTCCAAGCAGTTTCCGGGGCTCGGTGAGGAATTCCGACCCGCTCTCGATGAGGGAACCTTCCTCTTCATGCCCACCGTGGCTCCCCATGCGTCCATCGAAGAGGCCCAGGAATCGCTCCGACAACTCGATGCCGCCATCGCCTCCATTCCCGAGGTCGAGCAAGTTGTTGGAAAAATCGGCCGCGCCGAGACTCCCCTGGATCCTGCTCCGCTCTCCATGATCGAAACCGTGGTCAATTATGTCTCGGAATTTAAAAGCAGTGAAAAAGGTGAGGTTCTCCGCTTCAAGACCGACGATCAGGGCGACTTCGTTTACGAAAATGAATCATTGGTCCCTGACAAAAACGGAATGCCCTTCCGACAATGGCGACCACACATTAAGTCTCCTGACGATATTTGGGACGAGATCAGCCGTGTCACCCAGCTTCCTGGAGTGACCGGCGCGCCCAAGCTGCAGCCCATCGAAACCCGCCTCGTGATGCTCCGCACCGGGATGCGCGCTCCGATGGGTTTGAAGATCAAAGGACCCGATCTCCGCACCATCGAGGACTTTGGAATCGAAATTGAGCGCCATCTTCGCAGCGGGATGATCAAAGGACTCAATCCAGCCACCGTGAATGCCGACCGAATTGTCGGCAAACCTTACCTGGAGATCATCCCTGACCGGGATGCCGCCTCGCGTTACGGTCTCAATATCGTGGATATTCACGATGCCATTCAGATTGCCATCGGCGGACGGATGGTCACGACGACTGTTGAGGGGCGTGAGCGTTATATGGTCCAGGTCCGCTACAAGCGGGAGAATCGCGATTCCATCGAAGACCTGGAAAGGATCCTCGTCAGCTCCAAAGGGGGAGCGCAAATCCCGCTCTCCCAGCTCGCCTCCACCCGCTACGTGCGAGGTCCTCAAAACATCAAAGCCGAGGACACCTTTCTCACCGGCTACGTCACCTTCGGAGCTGAAGCAGGGAATGCCGAGGTCGATGTCGTTGAAGCCGCGCAAGCATACCTCAAGAAGATGGAAGAGGAGGGAACTCTGAAACGTCCTGCCGGAGTTCGTTATGAATTTGCCGGCAATTATCAAGCTGCGCTGGAGTCCAACAAGACGCTTATGTTCGCGGTGCCGCTCAGCCTGGGAATCATCTTTATGATCCTTTACCTGAACAATAAATCGGCCGCTTCCACCGCCATCGTTTTCTCCGGCGTCGCTGTCGCGTGGAGCGGGGGATTCCTCATGCTCTGGCTCTATGGTCAGCCCGGCTTCCTAAATTTCGAGGTCTTTGGTCACAACGTGGCTCATCTTTTCAATGTCGACCCGGTCAATATCTCGGTCGCGGTCTGGGTCGGCTTCCTCGCCCTTTTTGGGATCGCGACAGACGACGGCGTGGTCATCTCGACCTATCTCCGCCAGAAGTTCGATGAGCTTCAACCCACGACCGTTGCCGAAATGCGCCAAGCAGCCCTCGAAGCCGGGCAGCGTCGCGTCCGGCCCTGCCTCATGACCACCGCCACGACTTTGTTGGCGCTCCTCCCTGTTCTCACCAGCACCGGGCGCGGCTCCGACCTCATGATTCCCATGGCCATCCCCATCTTTGGCGGGATGCTCATCGAACTTCTCACGATGTTCGTCGTTCCTGTCCTCTTCTGCCTCACCAAAGAACTTCGTTCTTCCAAAAAATAAACCCTATAGAAAATGAACCTCATAAAAATCGCCGCCCTCGCCATTCCGCTTCTTCCTCTCTCCTCTTTAGTTTCTCGGGAGTGAAATCGCTGGCACCGGATCAACCACCGTCTCGATCACTCCATCTGCAAAAATGACATCAGACGACTTTTCCCAAAGATTTTTCAAGGGTCGAGAGGGTCGGAGGGGTTTTAGAGTTCAATATGGGCCTCCCGCCCACTTCCAATTCCCCGGCGATGAACGACTCCGAACTCGACAAAATCCTCCTTTCAGCGGGAAACGAACTCCCTTTACCTCCCGACTTCGGGAGGCAGGTGTGGCGCCGCATCGAAAGCTCTTCCGCCGCGAGTCCCGGCCTGGCAAGCTGGTTCGAAAAAGTCCTCTCACCGCTGGCAAAACCCGCCGTGGCGGCGGCGGCCATTCTTACCATGACAGCCCTCGGGCTCGGTTTGGGAGCGGGACTGAAACCCCGGCAGGAGGATTGGAAGGAGGCCTACGTCGAGTCCGTCAGTCCTTTTGGCTCACCCCACAGTCGATGAAACGCATTCTTCTCGTCCTCGCGATCGCGCTCGCAGCTGGTCTTTGCGCGTTTGCGTTGATGCGCTCCCATCGCCACGCAGACGCCCCTCCGGGAACCCTTCTTGAATCCATGCCCGAGCTTGTCTGGCTTCAAAAAGAACTGGATCTCAGCGATTCCCAGTTTAAAAAAGTCAGCACGCTGCACGCCGCCTATCTCCCGGAATGCACAGCCATGTGCGAACGCATCGCCGAAGCCCACGAGCGGCTGGATACGGTCTCGTACGGGGAAATGCAAGTCACCCCGGAGTTGAAAACCGCCATCGCCGATCACGCCCGGATTCACGCCGAGTGTCAGGAGAGAATGCTCGAGCACCTCTACGAAACCGCCCGGATTCTGGACGCCGACCAGGCGGAGCGGTATTTGGAAGTGATGCTTCCGTATGCTCTCGATTTCAGCCACAGCGAGCCGGAAGACGTTCATGTCCGTTGAGTGCGAAATTCCGGGGAAGGGGATCGAAGGATCGGATCCGGATCTCATGGCCAGGCTGGCGGGCGGGGATGATCCCGCCCTGAACGTTCTCATGGAGCGGTGGGGCGCGAGGGTGAATTCCTTTCTTTTTAAAATGACCGGACAGCGCGAGGTAGCGGCCGATCTCGCCCAGGAGACCTTCGTGAAACTTTACAAGGCCCGGAAGCGTTACCGCTCTTCGGGGACCTTCAGCACCTACCTCTTTACCATCGCGAAAAACCTCGCCCGCAATCACGCCCGCTGGAGAAAACGGCATCCTACGGTTTCGCTCGACGCCCCGTTCGGTGACAACTCCTCCGCGTGTTCCGAACCGCCGGACCCGTCCCAAACCCCGGACCAAGCTGCGGACGTATCGGAGCGCTACCAGGAAGTTCGCCGGGCCTTACTCGCCCTCCCGCACGACCTGCGCGAGGCCATGACTCTCTTCGTTTACGAAGGAATGGGCTACGCCGACATCGCCAAACTGACGAAATGCAGCCCGAAAGCCGTCGAAACCCGGATCTACCGGGCACGGCAAATTCTCAAGGGGAGGCTGAAACCTGCCGATCCTGACTGATCTCTCAGATTGCCCGGCCCGGCCGGTTTTTTCGAAACCAGAGATTTCCGCCTTCTTTCCGTCATCCTCAACGCGCAAAACATGACATCGGGCAAATCTCAGGTGAAAATTGACCCCAAAGAGGCACCAAAGGTCAGCTTCGCGGGAAGCAATGAGCTGTTTTTTTACAGAAGCTCACCAGCATCAGCATGAGAGGAACTTCAATGAGCACCCCGACGACTGTTGCAAGAGCTGCTCCGGAACTGAGTCCGAAAAGGATGACGGCGGTGGCGATAGCGACTTCAAAATGGTTGGAAGCTCCTATCATGGCTGAGGGGGCGGCATCCTCATAGGTGAAATTCAGGAGCTTCGCGGCCAGATAGGTGACGGCAAATATCAATATGGTCTGGAGGGCAAGCGGAATGGCGATCCAGAGAATGGTCATGGGATTTTGAAGAATGGTTTCCCCTTTGAAACTAAAGAGCAGGACCAGTGTTGCGAGGAGGGCCGCGATGGAAACCGGAGTCAGGTAACAAAGGAATTTTTTATCGAACCACTCCTGGCCTTTTGCTTTTAGAATCTGTTTGCGAGAGAAGTATCCCGCGAGCAAGGGCAAGGCGACGTAGACCGAAACAGAAAGAAGGAGAGTCTGCCAAGGGACCGGCATTTGATTCACTCCCAGAAGCCAGCCTCCAAGAAAGCCATAAAGCGCAAGCATTAGGAGTGAATTGACCGCAACCATGATCAGGGTAAGTCCTTGATTTCCCTTTGCTAAAAAGCTCCAGACCAAGACCATTGCGGTGCACGGGGCGATTCCCAAAAGGATCGCGCCGGAGATGTAGGAGCGGTAAAGTTCGACCTCGGTGCCATCCTTGATTATCTCGGTTCCGGGCAGGAGATCCCTGAAGAAAACTCCAAGAAATAGGGTCGCAATGCCCAACATTGTGAAGGGTTTGATGCCCCAATTCACGATCAAGGTCAGGAGGACGGGCTTGAGATTTCCACTCGCCTTCACCACTTTGCCGAAATCGATTTTGACCATGATGGGATACATCATGAAGAAGAGACAAATCGCGATGGGGACGGAGACGACGGGAGCGCCATTCACCATAATCGACATGTTGTCCAAAGTGCGGGTAAGGCTCGGAGCGATCTTTCCCAGTCCAATCCCGCCCACGATGGAGAGGGCCACCCAAAGGGTGAGTTTGCGTTCAAACAGGCTCATGGATTTCGTGTCGATGTTCATTGGGGATTCCTCGTTTTTCGCGGAAGCGCGATGGTTGTCAGAGCCGCGATGAGAACGCATCCGGCACTCGTCCACATGCATCCGGAAAGCCCATGCCATTGGTATACAAGACCGGAAAGCAAGGTTCCGAAAAGTCGTCCTCCTGCATTGGCCATGTAATAGAATCCGACATTCAGAGCGGCCTTGTCGGAATCCGAGTAGGCCAAAATCAGGTAGGAATGGAGAGCTGAATTCATCGCAAAGACAATGCCGAACAGAATGAGACCTCCGAGAATCGTTTCCGTGAGGTGAAATTCAAATTGCACTCCCAAGGCAAGCGCGGCGGTCACCATGGTCAGGGCGATTCCCCATCCCAAGGTGGAGGATGCCGTGCCGGGAACAGTGCCTTTCTTCCGCACCAAAGAGGGCGCAGATGCCTGCACAATACCGTATCCTATAACCCAAATCGACATGAAGGTGCCCACGGCCGCAAAACCCCACCCGAGGACCTCACTCAAAAAAACGGGCAAGGCCACCACGAACCAGACATCGCGTGACGCGAAGAGGAAAAAACGTGCGAATGAGAGGACATTGATTTCCCTCGATTTTGAGAACAGTTCTTTGAATTTGGTTTTTTGCTTCGACCTGCCCAAATCTCCTTTGAGTCCTAAAATGGAGCTTAGCAGGACGACCCCCAAAGCAATAGCCATCGCCCGGAGACTCCACTGAAAGCCGATGCTCGCAAGTAGAACTCCTCCGAGAAAAAATCCCACGCCTTTCAGCGCGTTCTTGGAGCCTGTCAGGATCGCCACCCAACGGAAAAGACCGGACTGGGAATCCGCATCACCTTCGGGAATAAGAACCCGCACCGCACTCTTGGAACTCATTTTAGTGAGATCTTTGGCCACTCCGGAGAGAGCCTGTGTCCCCATAATGTAACTGACTGCGACCCAAAGCTCCCAACCGGGATTGATGACAGAAAGCAAAACCAGAGAAAGAATCTGTAGGAATAATCCCGTCGTCAGAGTGATCTTCAAGCCCTTGGCCGAGGCCAGCCATCCGCCGAAGAGATTGGTCAGAATTCCGCAAAACTCATAGAGAAGAAAGAGAAAGGCCAATTGGATCGCGTTCAATCCACGCTCGTGAAAGTGCAGGAGCACCAGCATCCGCAACGCTCCATCCGTGAGCGTAAACCCCCAATAGGCCGCAGTGACGAGAGCGTAGTTTCTAGTATTCATGGAATGAGACTAAAGGGATGCCGCCACGATTTTCGCAAGGTCGATCATTCTGTTTGAATACCCCCATTCGTTGTCATACCAGACCAGCAACTTGAGTTGGGTGCCATCGACCATCATCGTGGAAAGGGCGTCGACAATTCCCGAACGCGGATCATTGACGTAATCGGCGGACACCAGCGGACGTTCCTCGTATCCGAGAATCCCTTTCAATTCGCCTTCGGAAGCCGCTTTCAGGGCGGCATTGACCTCGGCGACATCGCTTTTCCTTTCCAGTTCGAAGACGCAGTCGGTGAGCGAGGCATTGAGCAAGGGAACGCGTACCGCGACGCCATTGAGGCGGCCTTTTAACTCCGGATAAATCATGGTGATGGCCGTGGCTGATCCCGTTGTCGTCGGGATCAGGGAATTGACGGCAGACCGGGCACGCCGGAGATCGGCATGGGGTGCATCGACGATGGTTTGGGTATTTGTGAGATTGTGCAAAGTCGTGATCATCCCGTGACGAATCCCGAAGGTTTCATTGATGACTTTGACCACCGGGCCGATACAATTTGTGGTGCAGGAGGCCGCGGTAAGGATGTCATGCTCATCCGCCCGATAAAGGTGATCATTGCATCCCACCACGACGTTGAGCGCACCTTCCTTGACCGGAGCGGCTACGATTACCTTCTTGATGCCTTGGTCGAGATACGCTTGGAGAAGTGCCGGGGTTTTAAATTTTCCCGAACACTCCAGCACGATGTCAACTCCACTGGCCGCCCAATCGACTGCTCCCGGCGTGCTTTCGGAGGTGTAGTTGATCGAATGACCATCTATCGTGATGGATCGATCATCGGCCGTGATATCGTGATCCCAGCGACCATGCACGGTATCGAACTCCAGAAGATGTGCCGCCGATTTTGCCGGAGCGTGCGGTTCGTTGATATGGACGAACTCCAGCTCATCCGAACCCAAGGCGGCACGTAGGTCGAGGCGTCCGATCCGGCCGAATCCGTTGATTCCAATTTTGACGCTCATGATATTTTGTATTGATTTACTTTTTCATCAGGATTTTGTGATGGATTCAACTGGTCGAACACGCTTCATTCTCCGTGCCCCGATTCAGGCACAGCTCGGGGTGTCCTTGGCAGCAGTCTTCAGATAGGAAGAGCATGAGTTCCTTCATCTTTTCATTCCGAAGCCGATACTTGATGGAGCGTCCGATACGCTCGGAATCGATCAAACCAGCTGAACTCAGCTCCTTGAGATGAAAAGACATGGTCGGCTTGGGAATTTCGAGAGCCCGGGAGAGATCACCTGCGCAGAGTCCTTCGGGGCCTGTCTTCACAAGGAGCCGGAACACCTCCAATCTTGATTCCTGTGCGAGGGCGGTAAGAGCTTGGACGGCTGCCTTTAGTTCCATTGTTCCAAACCAATAGAACTATTGAGAATCCCTGTCAAACGTCTTTTTTCCGACCCCCGGCACTTCGCCGCCCCCTCGAAACATTCCTTTGCCGCGTCAGGGTTTTGAAACAACGAAGCTCTTCGGCAGATCACTGTTGCCATTGCAATCCGCCTCCACATCGGGAGGAGGGAGGTTTCCCCGATGACTACCCCCCCCTTCGGCATCATCCGCTGCGCGGAGAAGGACGACGTGGAAGTCGAATACCCTCTTCGCTCCAAGACCAATCCTATCGGCGTCGCCGCCTACCAACTGCAATCAAAACTGCTAGGCGAACTCAAAGGTAAACTCCCCACCGCCAAACAACTCGCGGAGCTTGTCCGGGTGGAAATGGAGGGTGGAAGATGAATACGAACTCCGAGCCTCTTTCTCCTCATGTCAGCGTTTTAGCTTTTAGAATTCCAGCATTTATCCCCCAATCCATTGCCGTAGCCGGGCACTTGCAAGGTTCAATCTGGAATGCTAGGGTTCATCTATGTCCATGACGCTTGAAGTCCCTAATGAAATCCAGCGGGCGCTGCGTGTTCCCGAGCCAGAACGGCAGACCCGCCTTCTGATCGAGTTGGCCTGTGCTCTCTACCACCGGGAAATCCTCAGCTTTGGCAAGGCCGCGGAACTTTCCCAGTTGAGCCAGTTCCGATTCGGTCACGAACTCGTTGAGCGCGATATCGCCAGACACTATGCGGAAGAAGACATCGCCGAGGATTTGGCCTATGCAGGTGGTCAGTAATACCTCTCCGATTTCCGCTCTCTCCATCATCGGACGGCTCGGACTCCTGCGCACGCAATTCGGATCTATCCGGATTCCAAACGCCGTGTGGACCGAACTTTCCCGTCTGGATCACGATTCCGGCAGGCAAGCCTTGGTACAAGCCCATGCCGAAGGATGGATCCAAGTTCATCAAACCGCCAACCGAGCTATGATCGAAATCCTGAGCGTCACCCTCGATGCGGGCGAATCGGAGGCCATCGCCATGTCGCAGGAATGGCCTGCCGATCTTCTGATTATGGACGAATCCTCCGGTCGCACCATGGCACGCAATCTGAAAATCAAGATCTCCGGCACTCTGGGCATATTGTTGAAAGCAAAACGCGACGGTGAAATTCCTTCGTTCAAAATCGAGATGGATCGCCTCGTCCATGATGCAGGTTTCTTCGCCTCGGATCGTGTCCGAAACACGTTTCTCACCGAAGCGGGGGAGTCCTAATGATCCCGATTCCGTCCGGGCCGGAGGGTGGCGCAACAGGCCCGAAGGATTGTAGGGCCTTTGGACAGGAACGAAGTGACGTGCCCCGCTGGGGTGAGCAGCCGGGAGGCGGCTGCGAATCAAAGCTGCGGGCGGGCTGGCGCGACTCCTGCAAGGAAGCCCTCTTGCGGAGCGGAGGAACGAAGCGCCCCGGGCGACCGGCCAAGACTTCACACAACTCTCCGTAATCCGCTCGACGAATGGAAGGAGGGAAGTATGACCGACTGGAATGGTGCCCGGGTGGATGGGCTGGGCGCGAATGAGCGACTAGAGTTTGGGGAAGGACTCACCCGAAAAGGCACGTCGACGGATTACGGATGTTGTGTGATGGCCATGGAAGCAGGAGGCGTGACAGCCCGCACGCTCTGAACATTGCCCCGACGTTAGGAGGCTAGTCCGTTCACCAAGACGCTTCGACCCGCCGAAAAATCTACCACTACCCCGAAACCTGCGCCAACTCGATAC
>Ga0335398_10003649_pt1 | contig 22215 bp, 22 predicted proteins | sample BON03_FD_205742 | JGI IMG/M metagenome (GOLD analysis project Ga0335398, IMG submission 205742) | Freshwater microbial communities from Lake Bonney liftoff mats and glacier meltwater in Antarctica - BON-03 (spades assembly) (version 2) | ecosystem: Environmental > Aquatic > Freshwater > Ice >... | reverse complement strand
TGAAGAGAAGTAAAGGTAGTAACATTTTCCGTAGCGGATTAGGGGCTAGCCCCTAATCCGCTATTTTTATTACACCCTATACCTCTTAATCTAGGGGTTGCATTTACGACTTGAATTTAAGAAGCAAAAGAATATGCATTATGATAAAATTGATTAAAAAAACCACATTGATACTGACTCTAGGGTTTAGTACAGAAGCATTGCTCAAAAATAAGTGAAATTGAAAGTTTGTGTCCTCACGAACGACTCCCTAACCTATCACATCAAAACCACAATACGGTCTCAATACTTCAGGAACGATGATTCCCTCTGGAGTTTGGAAGTTTTCTAAGATACTAGCCATTATTCCTGGCAATGCTAATGCACTTCTGTCCAAGGTGTGAGCATATGCTTTTAAAACACTAGGAGGGGCACCTGTATCCGAAGCAGACCTTAAAGCCTTGCTTAAGAACCTCTAATTTTACGTTGACTTTTTAAACTGTTTTTAGCTTTTACTTTAAAAGAAGAAGTTCAATGAAAGTTTAATATAAGTTGGATTTAGGCTTAGAGCTAACTCATCCTTCTGTTCAGAAGCTCTGTAGCTACCTATAGATGGGTCATAAAATATCCCAGAGTGGAGGATGTGAAAAGATAGGCGACTAGTACTTAATGCCCCATTTATCAAACAAAAAGTGCATCAACCAAGCTGGACCTATAAGTAAAAACTGTAAGTCTTTGAGAAAAGAGGGTTTCTTTCCTTCTACCTTATGGCCATAGAACTGTCCAGCCCAAGCGGCTACAAAAATGACAAGAGCTAGTAGCCAAAGTGGAGTATCTAAAGACGAAGACAAATAATGGCTAATAAATAGGCACGCTACACTAAATAGCAGCATACCCAAGGCTATGGGTAGAGAAAGTCTAGCGTAATAAATAAGGACTACCGCCAACGTAATGGTGGCCCAATTTGTCCATATGGAATCGCCAAACAGTGGTCTAAGAATTTCATTGGGAATAGAATAAACCAAAGCTACGATAGAATAAAAAATCAAGGGTACACAGATCCAATGAATTAATTTATTCGTGCTATTCTGGTGGCTTTCGCCATATTCTTCTAAAAGACTCTTTAATGCTTTATCCATATCCCTATTGCGTTTCCTCAAAAGTAAGTGATTCCAAGTTTAGTATAAATTGAGGACTTGTGCACTATGTCTTGGCGAGTGTTAGTTCGTGGGGACACGAACTTGTTCGATTAATTAAGATCCCATCGGCTTCACCTTCGTATGCTTAATATTCCAGCGAATACCACCCATAATCCATCTGCTCGGCATACGAGCACCAAGGATCTCTTGGTATTGCGTGTCTAGGATATTCCGTACATCTACGTAGATGCTTACAGGAAAGTCTTTAAGTGTATAGCTTACTTTAGCGTTGAGCACTGCATACTGATTTTTAATCTCAGCATTTATAGCTTCTACTGCCTCTTCATTTCGAGTGATGAATGCACCACCTATGTTGACCCCAAAACCGTGAATAGTATAGTTTATACTTCCATTTACATTATGCAATGGATGATTAGCTATGTATTTAGATACCACACTATCGGGTGTAGTAGTCTGTATGAAGGTATAGTTGAGTGCAGCATTTAGTTGGCCACCATTCCCTATCTTGTTGCTGTATTTTACTCCAAACTCATTTCCCCAAGTGAAGGCTTCTGAGATATTATTGGCATAGAGATAATTAGTGCTGTCTCTTAGATTTGGTAGGTTAGAGATGTCTAAAGAATTAGTAAGCGTGTAGTCTATCAAATTAGCCGATTGGCGAGCAAAGACCGTATTGGATATTTGTAAATGGTTATTCAGATAGGCATCTACTCCTATGTCAAAAGTATATGCACTCTCTGCTTCTAGGTCTGGGTTTCCTGCATTTCTTCCACCTCCTAGATTAGCTATTTTGTAGGATACGAAACGCTCTGTAAAATCTGCTTGTCGAATACTACGTCCTAGTGATGAGCGGAATACTAGATTTTGATGTACATAAGCGGCATTAATCTGCGGAACGATTTGTACGCCTATTTTCTCGGATTGTTCTACTCTAAGACCTCCATTTAGACTTAGGTTATTGATGTTTTTGTGTGCCACTACGAATAGAGCGTTAGAGTTGAGCTGATGGTCTCCACGGTCTGTGCTCACTATATCTTGCCAGTCGGATTGAAAGCCATAGTTGAGGTCAATATTCCCTACTTTTCTTTGTTGAGATAGTGTGGCATTCACGCGTTGAGTAGTATGCACATTAGATGGGGAAGCAGGGTTATATGTGAAGCTATCCGAGTTGTTCCTGTAGCTGATGTTGAATTCTGTGCGTGAATCATCGTACCCATCGAAGATAGCTGCTGCTTGTGTCCAATACGCATTTATACGTTCTACGCTTTCATCAGAACCAAACGGAGTATAAAAATATTTAGCATTAAAATCTCTGTAATCGACTCCGCCTCTGGCATAGATTTTTAGTCTCTTGGTACGGTAGGTGATTGCTCCTGTGTAGGTTTTTAGATCGAAGTAGTTGTTATACAAACTATCACCTATTCGTGCATTTATAAAGTTAGGATTCACAAATTGCTCACCGATAGACTGACTGGATTTCATAGCAGCGGAGAAACCAAGTTTTTTACCTTGCTTGTACACGCCTATATCTGTCATCGTAAGATTGTGCTGACCGAAAGCTACATTTCCATTTATTTCAGAAGTTTCCTCCGTAGAATTCATCATACCTTCATAGGCCTTTGTTTTCACATGGATGATACCACCTACAGCATCTGCACCATAGCTGGCTGCTGCTGATCCACGCACTATTTCTATGTGATGTATTTCGCTGAGCGGTATGGGAATATTACTGTTAAAATGAGCAGTAAGTGGATCGTTGATTCGCTGGTTATCTACTAGAATAAGTACTTGAGAAAACGTACTTCCACGCATACCGATATCTGCTTGTACTCCAAAACCACCTCTACTATTTACATTGATACCGCCTACATATTGCAGTAGTTCATCTACAGAGTTTACAGGCAGTTGCTGTATTTCTCGCTGAGAGAGTACGGTGATGTTTTTACCACTTTCATACTTTTTCACGGCTAGTCGAGTAGCAGATACTTTTACGGAGTCTAGATTAGTTTGACCAAAAAGAGATAGAGTAAGCAGAGCTGTGCAGGTTAGAATTAGCTGACGCATGTTGTTGTTTTATTTTCGGGGCAATGGTAGTACGTTTTTTGGGAAATGACAAAGGGGTGTGTTCGTGGGGATGCTATTTTGATGGTTTAGAAAATAAAGTGATTCTGTCTGAGTTGATTAGTATCTGCGAATGGGTTCGTGTCCCCACGAACTTTTAGGGTATTCGTTAAAAATGATTTTCGTAGCGTTCTACTAAGCCAAATCTGTCGCTATCGGTCCTATAGAAGTGTGCTGAGGAATAAACGTAGTCTTCGGGAGTTTGGCTCAGTTCCCAATGTTCTTGAAGAAGATTGTGGTGTATGTAGTCTAGCTTTTGATGAAGCATTTCGTCCGTGTATAAATGCGTGGCTTTGGAGTCTCGTTGCCAAAACTCAAAGCGTTTATTTGGATAATCAACGGCGTAGTGTTCTAAAAGTCTTGGATTCGTTTCTCTTAAATATATTTGAAACTGATGGCCCGTAAACTTGGTAAATGAAGCACTCGGCAGTTCCTTACCATTGTAGTCATTTAATTTCCAGATTAAATGAATGTGATTTGGCATGATAACATAGCCCAAGACATGAATTAATTTTCTCTCTTTTAAATGAAGCAAGCTATCTATGATTATTTGCTTGCACGTATCGTCATCAAGTAAATGTTTCCACTCATTGATAGTAGCAGTCCAGAAATAGACCAAGCCAATATCTAAAAATGATTTACGAGTGTGAGGAAGCATTGGTCGAAGATAATGAAAATTAAGGTCCGTGGGGACACGAATCCTCTGCTGGTTAAGGTTCGTGTGGACACGAACTACTTCTGCTCCCGAAAAAATTTTAGTGTAAACTATAACGTGGGTATCTTAACTCCAAGAGGACACGAATCGATAAAATACACAATGCCCTAAATTACTGATAAGTTATATTGAATTAAAATTATGGCAATTAAATGAGAAAAAATTCAAGGTGATTACACAGATGATGAGCAATTTATAGGAAGTTACTAGGCTTCTAGACTTCAGGCCAAAAACAGATTGCCAATCATAAAATAAAGGAATAGCCCAAGCAAATCATTGCTTGTAGTAATAAACGGGCCAGTAGCCAATGCAGGGTCTATTTTTAAACGATCAAGAGCTAACGGCACTACTGTGCCTATCACCGCTGCCATTAGTATTACACTTAGCAGAGCTAGACTTACGGTCATCATAATATCTAAGTGGTTACCTGATATGTATCCATAACCCATTAATAGTCCAGAACAGACTAAACCGTTAATGAGAGCTATGGCTAATTCCTTGCCGAGCTTACCCCAAACATCACTGTTTGCAATCGAATTATTTGCTAATCCTTGTACCATTATAGAGCTGGACTGTACACCAACGTTTCCTGCCATTGCCATAATGAGAGGCATAAAGAGTGCTAGTTGTACATTTTTAGTAAGTTCTTCTTCGAAACCCCCTATCACTAGTGAACTGGCTATACCCCCAGCCAACCCAATGATAAGCCAAGGTAGGCGTGCTTTAGTATTGCTGATTACGGTGTCGGATGTGTCTTTTCCTCCACTGATACCAGAAAGCATTTGGTAATCCTTATCTGCCTCTTCTTTTACGAAATCTATAATATCGTCAAACGTGATACGGCCTACTAGTCTATTAAAAGTATCTACAATAGGTAATGCTACTAGGTCGTATTTTTGGATGGTGGCTGCTACCTCTTCCCCTGAAGTGTAGGTGTATTCATAGATGATATTATTGTTGTAGATTTCAGCTACAGTCATTTTTTCTTTTGCTAGGAGTATAGCTTTCAGGGATACCCAGCCCACTAGTTCATCGTAGTCGTCTACTACATATATAGTATAGACCTTGCTTACTTCTTCGGCTTGCAGGCGTATTTCTTCTGTACACTGTTTTACGGTCCAGTTTAGTTTTACTTTTATTAGCTCCTTGGCCATTAGTCCACCTGCCACATTATCTGCAAATTTTAGTAGTGAGGATATGTTTTTACTGTGTTCTTTATCCTCTAGAGTACGCAGTATTTCTTTGCCCTGGGTGGTATCCATAGAATTTAGGATATCTGCAGCATCATCCGAGTCTATATATGCAAAGAAGTCATTTGCTATCTGGTCATTTGTATATCCAGCAAGGAATTTGAGCTTCACATCTGATTCTAGTTCAGTGAGTACGTCCACTTTCTTTTGCGGCTCTAGTAGCGAAGCAACATATACAGCCTCGTCTAGTTCTAAATCATCAAATAATTCAGCAATATCCGCAGGGTATAGCTTTTCCAATACAGGAAGAAGTTCTTCTTGATCTTGTGCTTTTATCAGAGCTACCAGCTCTTCTATGGACTCTTTGGTTATTTCAATTGCTGACATGTTGCTCTATAAAGGCTGTTAATTCTTCGAATTGTAAATACGTCAAATTCTCGGGTCGCAAGGTAGCAAATTGATGTGTATTAAGTATCTCCTTTGGAATAATCGTGGCTAAACCGTTACTCAACGTTTTTCTCCGCATCCCAAAGGAAGTTTTTACCACTTGCTTGAGCATTTTCGGGTCGCACTTCCACCGGTGATTTATTCGCGTAGCTTTTACTACTATACTATTTACCCTAGGTGGAGGGTTAAATGCTTGAGGCCCAAGGGTCATCACCTTTTCTACTTTATAATAAAATGGAGTAAGTACGCTCAGTATTCCATAGTCTTTTTTGTCCTTCGGTTCGGCTACAAGTCGGATGCCCATTTCTAGCTGAAACATGCCAACCCATCGCTCTACAAGATCTGTATGTTCTATAATTTTAAAAACTATTTGAGATGAAATATTATAGGGAAAGTTACCAATGAGACTAAACTGCTCTGTGTAGTAATCTCGAAGATTTACTTTCAGAAAATCAGCCTTAATAAGGTCAATATTCTCAAAATGCTCTTCCAAGTAATTAGCGGCTTCAGGATCTATCTCTACAGCTCTAAATCTCTTGGCATTATTCAGCATAAATTGGGTGATGATTCCCTTGCCAGGACCTATTTCCAGAACGTCCTGTGTAGAAATATCTCCAAGTCCATCTACGATGGTTTTGGCAGTATCATTACTAGTAAGAAAGTGTTGTCCGAAGTGTTTTTTAGCTTTCAATTTATTTTTAGCCAAGTTATAAAGTCTGTTTCTCCTTCAATAACATTAGAAATGGTAACATGTTTAATATGTTCACTACCCTTCAGTTCTTTTATTTTTATCCAATCTTTCTCAGTACAAACCAAAGTTGCCTCGCTTGCTTTATCAAGCAGGAGGTCTATGTCTTTCTGAGTAAATGAATAGTGGTCCGAATACTTTTGAAAGCCAATAAGTGTATAGGATCGTTTTAAGTGGCTTTCGAAAATAGAGTTGTCAGCCAAAGCACTAAAACCGAAAATATTTCCTACTATCGAAGCTTGCTGGTACTCTATTCGGGAGTAAAATATGGGCTTGCTACTCCAATTTCGTTTGTCGCAATTTTTTGGGCATCTAGTAAAGATAAGAGCATCAGCTCGTGCAGCTCCTTTTCTACTTTCGCGTAGCCTTCCACTTGGCATCAGCCAGTCTGTATAAAATGGTTTAGAATATGTGCTCAGCAGTAATTGGATACTTGGTTTTATTGCTCTATGTTGGAATGCATCATCAAGTAAAATTAGGTTTATTCCTGGCCGCTCTAATAAAATTCGCTTTACACCAGTCACTCTATCTTCACATACAGCCACGGCAATATGCTCAAATTTAGATTTTATTTGAAGTGGCTCATCTCCTGTTTCCGTGAATGAATTGTTTGTCTCTACCCAGCGAAAACCTTTCGTCTTACGCCCATACCCTCGGCTCAGAGTGGCAATGGTATATTCTTCTTGTAATTCTCTAATGAGGTACTCCACCATAGGAGTTTTACCACTGCCCCCTACGGCAAGATTTCCTATAGATATGATTGGGATATCAAACGAAGTAGATTTAAATATACCTATGTCATAACACCAATTACGCACTGCTATTATCAGCCAGTAGATGGCAGATAATGGTGCGAGTAATATGGTTTGTAAATTTTTGATAGGGTGCAAAGAAAGGTGAAGAGATGTAATATACTTCTTAGTAAAAATAACGAGACCATAGGAACAAGTAAATTGATAGAAGAACGAGAAAAATAGGCCGGATATTTTGTTTGAATGAAGCCTGACCGAAATAAGTGGTAAGCAGAAAAGTATATCATTATTAGAATTATAACAGTCTCTGATACCATTTAATATAAATATCATAGTGATGGTAATTCAGGAATAAATACTTGAACTTCCGATCAGGTAGAATCGTAGCAGTCTTTTTATTTGTTCCAAATAAAACTATTCCCTTAGTTAACCAATCAACCAACAAACACAACAAACTCCCTATCTTCGCCCAATGCGAATAGCAGACGTAATAAGTCATTTAGAAAGTATAGCTCCTCCGAGCTTACAAGAAAGCTACGATAATAGTGGACTACTAGTAGGAGAGAAGAGCACAGAAGTGAGCGGAGTGCTCGTCAGCCTAGATTGTATAGAGGCTACAGTGAATGAAGCCATCGAGAAGAAATGTAATCTTATAGTAGCTCACCACCCAATCGTATTTAATGGACTCAAGCGATTTAATAACGCTAACTATGTACAACGTACAGTTCAATTGGCTATTAAAAATGATATAGCGATTTATGCCATTCATACCAATCTAGATAATGTATATGCAAATGGTGTAAATAGTAAGATTGCAGAGAAACTTGGACTTATCAATACTAGGGTACTATCACCTAAGTCAGGAGATTTAATAAAACTGGTAACCTACTGCCCGTCTAAGAATGAAGACTCAATTAAAGAAGCTCTTTTTGCAGCTGGTGCTGGACATATAGGAAATTACAGTGAATGCTCGTTTACCACAGTAGGAAGTGGAACTTTTAAAGCAGAGCAAGGTGCCAATCCTGTGCTAGGGGAGGTGGGTAAACGGCATGTAGAAAATGAAGTAAAAATAGAGGTCATCATCTGTAAGCCTCAGATGAATAGCGTTTTGGCTGCATTAAGTGAAGCTCATCCTTATGAGGAAGTAGCCTATGAAATGTATCCAACACTGAATACCGATAATAATATAGGAAGTGGCTTGGTGGGAGACTTAGTCTCGGAGATGAGTCCAAGTGATTTTCTTGAGCATTTAAAATCTTCAATGGAATTGAAGGTAATCAAGCATACATCATGGGATAGGACCATAAAGAAAGTAGCGGTATGCGGCGGTTCTGGGCAGTTTTTATTAGCGAATGCAAAATACGCAAAAGCAGATGTTTACGTGACGGCAGACTTCAAGTATCACGAGTATTTTGATGCAGAAAACGAGGTGCTTATTTGCGACATAGGGCATTATGAGAGCGAAAAGTTTACGATAGACCTATTACATGGCATTTTGAGTAAAAAATTCAGTACCTTTGCGGTCCTTAAAACGGAAGTAAACACTAATCCAGTAAAGTACTTTATATAAATGGCAGCAAAAACAATAGCACAGAAACTTGAACAGCTTTATAAGCTTCAAACCATTGATTCACGTCTAGATCAGCTTAGAGCTGTGAGAGGTGAGTTGCCTATGGAGGTTTCAGACCTAGAAGATGAGTTAGTTGGTCTAAACACTAGACTTACTAATTTCACTACTGAAATAGAAACTTTTAGCGAGCAAATACTTGCAAATAGAGAGCAAATAAGAACCTCTACAGAGGCTATACGTAAGTACAAAGTGCAGCTGAATGAGGTTAAAAACAATCGCGAGTTTGACGCTTTGAATAAAGAAGTAGAGATTCAAGATTTAACTATTCAAGCAGCGGAAAAAAAGATTGGTGAAGTAGAAAAATCAATTGTTTTGAAAGGTAATCTTATCAGTGAAGTACAGTCCAGATTAGATGAGCGAGAAAAAGATCTTGAAAACAAGAAAAAAGAGTTAGAGGAAATCACTGCTGAGACTGAGAAAGAAGAAGCAGCTATTATTACCGAGCGTGAAAAGTCGAAGGAGAGTATAGACGAGAAGCTTATCAAGGCATATGATAGAATAAGAGCAAACTTTAGAAACGGTATAGCCGTTGCTCCTATCCTAAGAGCTGCTTGCGGTGGGTGTTTTGCTAAAGTGCCACCACAGTTACAGTCAGACATCAGACAATCCAAAAAAATCGTAATTTGCGAAGCTTGCGGACGAGTTCAAATAGATGCTCGTATGGCTGGAATACAAGACCATGTGGAAGAAGAAGAAGAAAAACCAAAAAGAAGAGCTGTTCGAAAGAAATAGTTTTTGTAAGGTATTTTTCTTAGTATTCTTTTTTATCATTTCTTTATCAGCACTTGCTGATAATACCTTTACTTTCAATGAAAATCTTCGAACAGCTCAGCATAGAAATTACGAGCTAAGATTAGAATGTGCCAAATCTATTTTAGAGAATGAAGCCTCTTTAGATCCTACAAACAGTTGTGTGCTCTATCTACAGCATTTCAACGTATTTTTGAAAGCTTTTGTGTCAGAAGAGCAAGCAGATTATACTGCATATCGAAAAGTGCAAGACAATGCGTTGCTTCACTTCGATAAATTACCGGATGACTCGCCGTATAAGAAATTTGTTCAATCAGAGATTTACTTTTATTCCGCTACTCTCAAAGCCAAGTTTGACGAACTATATGGTGCAGCTCGAGATATCAATAGAGCATATACCCTCATAGAAGATAACCATAAAAAATTTCCTGACTTTTTATTTAACAATAAGACAAGAGGTATCATAAAGGTATATTTGTCTACAGTCCCAGATAACTATTCGTGGGTTATTCGGATGTTAGGTATGAAGGGAAATCTAAAGCAGGGTTTAGCTCTGCTCAAGAGTTTATCGCGACAGCAATCGGACAGCATGATTTTAGGTGGGGTTGCTAAAGAAGCGGCCTACTTATATTCATTTTCGCTACTACATATTGCAAAGCAGCCTATCACAGCTTGGTCTGAGACGCTAAAATGCACAGATGATTACAAGACTAATCTAACTAGCAACTTTTTTAGGAGTAACATAGCTACGAAGCTCAATAAAAATGAAACAGCAATACAAACACTTAATGCCCGGCCAAAGAGCGTTGAGTATTGTAAGTTTTGGTTTGCATACTATCTGCTAGGTATTGCAAAAATGAATAAACAAGACAACGAAGCTATAGCGGAATTAATGGCTTTCTATACAAATTATAGGGGTCGAAACTATATAAAGAGTTGCTTACAAAAAATGAGTTGGTATTATACCATACAGGGTAATAGAAGCTTGGCGGCAAAGTATAAAGGGATGATTTCTACCACTGGATTTGCCATGAATGAGGAAGACAAACACGCAATGGGTTTTATAAACAAACCCACACCTCACCCTATACTACTTAAGACGAGACTATTATACGATGGGGGCTATACAGGCGAAGCTTTAAAAGCTATCGAAGAGGTGAATCCTAAGAAACTGGCAACAATTCAACTAAAAGCAGAGTTCTGTTATAGAAGGGGTAGAATAGCACAAAAACAGGGAGAAATGCCTAGGGCTTTAAAGCTGTATGAAGCGTGTTCTCTTTTTGCCTTAGATAGTGAAGAGTACTATGGAGCCTATGCGAGTATCTATATAGCAGACTATCATCTCAAGGAAGGAGATACAGTATTAGCTAGAAAATTTTATGAAAGGGCTTTGGGTTTTGAAAAGAATAAAGAGTACCTGGAGTCAATAGAGCAACGAGCAAAAGCGGGCTTAAAAAAATGTTAGTTAAAATCTAAAACAGCAGATTCTTCTGAATTGTCTTTTTATGGATAAGATGCTGAAGCAGCGGATTCTGTTTTAGTATTTTTCCCATCTTCAAACGCTCTTTGGCAATTAAAATAAACAAGAAGGAGATTATTAATTTGTTCATCATTCTGCGGGGTAGTTCAGCTATTCCTTTTCAAGAGAAGTACCATAAGCAATTAAACAACGCAACGTGTTGAAAGACAAAGTACTATAAGTAGTTTGCAGGTGTATTATTAATCTGGCCATTGTCTCCTTATGGGGAATATCATCCTAAAAAGATCATTTCAGATACCATAAATGCCACTATTTTTGCAGCCTTATAAACACAGCATGAGTAATAGACCTGTACGAGTACGTTTCGCCCCTAGCCCAACTGGGCCATTGCACATTGGAGGCGTAAGAACTGCATTATATAACTATGTATTTGCCAAAAAACACAATGGTAAATTTTTGCTTAGGATAGAAGATACGGATCAAAAACGTTTTGTAGAAGGAGCGGAAGACTATATCAACGAAAGTTTGAAATGGCTAGGTATGACGGTAGACGAAGGAGTGCGAGAAGGAGGAGATTATGGGCCATATAAGCAAAGTGAGCGTATGGATAAGTATGCTGGTTATGCAAATCAGTTGATAAAAGATGGGTATGCATACTATGCTTTTGATACGCCAGATGAGCTTAATGAGATGAGAGCTAAGCTAGAGGCTAATAATATGAGTGCTAAGTATGATGCGACTTCTCGTATGAGCATGAAGAACTCACTAACACTAAGCGAGGACGAGGTAAAAGAAAGACTCGATAATGGGGATAGCTTTATAGTAAGAATAAAACTTCCACGTAATGAGGAGATTCGCTTTCACGATATAATAAGAGGCTGGATAGTTTTTAATAGCAGCCAATTAGATGACAAGGTTTTATTAAAAGAAGACGGTCTTCCTACGTATCATCTAGCTAACATAGTGGATGATCATCTTATGGAGATTACCCACGTAATACGTGGAGAAGAATGGCTGCCTAGTGCACCGCTCCATATTATGCTCTATAGATACTTTGGATGGGAAGATACTATGCCAGAGTTTGCTCACTTGCCTCTACTGCTAAAGCCGGATGGCAAAGGAAAATTGAGTAAAAGAGATGGAGACAGACTTGGTTTCCCTGTATTCCCGTTAGAATGGAAATCTCCAGAAGGAGAAGTAAGCAGTGGGTACAGAGAAGCAGGATATATACCAGAAGCCGTAATAAACATGCTAGCATTGTTAGGTTGGCATCCATCTGATAACCAAGAGTTGTTTTCTATGGAGGAGCTAGTACAGGCATTTGGTCTTGAACGTGTATCTAAAAGTGGGGCTAAATTTGATGTAGATAAAGCAAAATGGTTCAATCATCAATATCTGATGCAAGCAAGTGGGGAAGAGTTACTAGCTATGGTAGACCATCAGCTGGATACTAAGCATAAAGTGAGGGGAGAGGAGTACCTTATTAAAGTATTAGGTCTACTCAAGGAGAAAGTGAATTTTGCCTCAGAAATTTTGCCATTAGGAGATTATTTTTTTGGCTTGCCAAGCACGTATGATGAGAAGGTGGAGAGCAAAAAGTGGAACGCTGAAACAGCTGAGCACATAGCAGCCTATATCACTGATCTAGTGACAGAGAATAAAGACACTGCAGAAGCTATGGAAAGTTATCTAACGAGCTATGCAGAGACTAACGGCATAAATAAGGGAATGCTAATGCAGCCACTAAGATGGGTGATAAGCGGACACGCTGGTGGTCCTCCTATTTTTGAAATGCTAGAATTAATAGGTTTAGAATCAATGGCAAGACGACTACAAGCGGTTCAAGAGCGATTACCGATAGTTTAGGGCTTTTGGGTTGTAATGATTTCTAGGATTTCGCAGGTTTTCTCACTTGCTAGTTGCTCGGCTTCTTTTTTAGATTTTGCTCTAGCCTTTGCTATTTCTATATCATCTAGATATACACCTATGCTGTAGTTCTTAATGTTTTTTTCTTCTTCATCATTCAAAACCCTAAACTCCAGCTTTTTTTTCTCTTGCTGTGCATACTGATTTAAGATACTTTTAAAGTTGACTACTTTGTCTTTGAGTGCATCAAAATCTAGATGAATTCCTACAATTTTTTTGGTGACGAAATGTTTTGAAAATTTGTACCCTTTGTCTAAGTATATAGCACCCATGAGAGCCTCAAGTGCATTGCCAGCTATACCTTGCACAGCAGCTCTATTTTTACTTATAGACTTGTCAAACATGAGGTGCTCGTGCAAACCCATATTAAACGCTATTTCAGATAGTTTTTTTCTGCTTACGGACTTACTTCTCATTTCAGTAAGAAAACCTTCCCCTTGAAAAGGGAATTTTTTAAATAGAAGTTCTGCTATAATTAAGTCTAGTACTGCATCTCCAAGGTATTCAAGTCGCTCGTTATTGTGCTTTGAGTCTAGCTCCTCAGATTTCCTTGTAAGTGAGTTGTGCATGAAAGCTTGCACATAAAGTTTTGGCTTACCTGGAAAATAGCCAAGCATTGGATACAGTTTCTGGTAGAATTGAGAATATTTAGAAAAGCGTGTGAAATATATTTTTTTGATACCGTTTACCACAGTACTACTCACATTTACCCATTATTACGGAAGCATTATGACCTCCAAAACCAAAGGTGTTACTTAATGCATATTTGACATCTCGTTTTTGAGCTTTGTTAAAGGTAAAGTTGAGTCTTGGATCAAACTGTTCATCATCAGTAAAATGATTAATAGTGGGAGGTATAATCCCAGTATTAATAGCACTTAGACAAGCTACTGCTTCTACTGCTCCTGCAGCACCCAATAGGTGACCTGTCATGGACTTAGTAGAGCTAATGCTCAGGTTGTATGAATGCTCCTCGAAAACTCCTCTTATGGCCTTAGTTTCGCTTATGTCGCCTAGCGGTGTAGATGTACCATGTACGTTTACGTAGTCTATGTCTTCTGGTTTTAGATTGGCGTCTTTCAATGCTCGTTTCATAACATTAATTGCTCCAAGACCTTCTGGATGTGGAGCAGTAATGTGATGTGCGTCTGCAGTCATTCCACCACCTAAGATTTCACCATATATTTTAGCACCACGTGCTTTGGCTTGCTCGTATTCTTCTAAAACTAAAGAAGCAGCACCCTCGCCAAGCACAAAACCGTCCCTGTCTGCATCAAATGGTCTAGATGCAGTAGAAGGTGAATCATTTCGCTCTGAAAGAGCTTTCATGCTATTGAAACCACCTACGGCAGATTCAGTAACACAGGCTTCAGAACCTCCGGTCACTATAGCCTTAGCCATACCTAAGCGGATATAGTTAAAAGCGTCAATGATAGCGTTGTTTGAAGATGCACAAGCTGAGACAGTGCCAAAGTTTGGTCCTCTAAACCCATACCTAATGGAAATATACCCCGGAGCTATATCGCCTATCATTTTAGGAATAAAAAAAGGATTAAACCTAGGAGTTCCATCTCCTGTGGTATAATCCCTTATTTCTTTCTCTAGTGAGTGTAGTCCACCTATTCCGCTTGCCCAAATTACACCAATATCTTCTGGTATAAAATCGGTATCTAGAATGCCAGAATCGTTTACAGCTTCGTGAGCTACTACCATCGCATACTGAGTAAAAGGGTCCATCTTGCGGGCTTCTTTCCTGTCCAAATGGTCATTTACATTGAAGTTTTTCACTTCGCACGCAAATCGTGTTTTGAACTTTTCAGCATTAAAATGAGTTATAGGTGCAGCACCACTCACTCCATTAGCGAGAGCATCCCAATACTCCTTGGCAGTATTGCCAATAGGTGTAAGGGCTCCAATTCCGGTAACTACTACTCGTTTGAGTTGCATACGGTTGGTTTGATATTAACCAGCGTTTTCTGTGATATAAGAAACGGCGTCTCCTACAGTTGCTATTTTTTCAGCTTGCTCATCAGGGATGGCTATGTTAAATTCTTTTTCAAACTCCATGATTAACTCTACTGTATCCAGAGAGTCAGCACCAAGATCATTAGTGAAACTTGCATCAGTTGTTACCTCAGATTCTTCAACACCCAACTTATCTACGATTATTGATGTTACTTTTTCAGCTATTTCAGACATATTACTTTTGTTTTATTAAGTTGTGCAAAGAACAATTTTTTAGATAAAATAGACAAAATTAATTTGCAATTAAGTTTGCAGCCAAGAAATCAGTTGTTATGCCATCACTATTTACCTTAGAAGAATTAGTCCTAGATTACCCTATTATCTACGGGATAGCGTCGTCTAGTCGCCCGTTACGGCTAGCTTACAACCTCTCTATTCACTCAGATATAGAAGTAGATTTGTACCAAGAAGCGACCACTTATTCTAAAGAAAGTTTACACGAGACGTACCTAATTACTCATTTAGATGACGGTGCAAAGTGCTTTTTAGTGAAAAATAAAGGCACAAAAGAGGTATTTTATCCTAAATATAAACAAGTAGACTATTTAGTTTGTTCGATAAATGAGGAAAAAATTAAACCTGAAATTATACAAATAATCTCAAAACTTAGAGATATATCGATTTGCTTTGCACTTGAAGAACCAAATCAAAAACAAATACTCAATTTCACTTCGCTACAATAAATGACACACATTAAATACAATAAAACAAAGATAATAGCCACTCTTGGCCCCGCCACTTCAGATATACCTATGCTTACTAAGATTTTTGAAGCGGGAGTAGATGTGTGTAGAATTAATTTTTCACATGGAACTTTGGACGTCCACAAAAAAGTAATAGAAAATGTACGAGAAGTAAACAGACAAATGGGCACTAGCGTGGCCATATTAGGAGACTTGCAAGGACCTAAGTTGCGTATAGGAGAGATAGAAAACAATAGCATGTTGCTAGAAGAGGGTGCTGTTATGACCCTTACTACTCAGGCCACTATTAGTTCTGGGAATGTGATATATGTAAAGTACAGTACATTGGCAAGAGACGTGAAAGTAGGTGAGAGAGTGTTACTAGATGACGGCAAGTTGGAGTTAGAATTTACCAAAAGAGTAGATGAGCACACGGTAGAGGCCAAAGTAGTTAATGGTGGATTTTTAAGTTCTAATAAAGGTTTTAATCTCCCGTCTTCCGATATGTCTGTGACAAGTCTTACTCCCAAAGATCGTAAGGATTTGGAGTTTATCATGGAAAACGATTTTGATTGGGTAGCACTTTCATTTGTACGAAATGCTAAAGATATAATAGAATTAAGAGAAATATTAAACGCTAACAACTGCTCTGCCAAAATAGTAGCCAAAGTTGAAAAGCCACAGGCTGTTGCTAATATAGACGAGATAATAGCTGCTACAGATGCTATAATGGTGGCTAGAGGAGATTTAGGAGTAGAGATGCCTATGGAGCAAGTGCCCATGATACAAAAGCGAATAGTGACTAAATGCATAGAAGCATCTATACCTGTAATAATAGCAACTCAAATGATGGAGAGCATGATTACCTCGCCTACTCCAACTAGAGCAGAAGCTAATGACGTTGCAAATGCAGTAATGGATGGTGCGGATGCAGTAATGCTAAGTGCAGAGACTTCTGTGGGTGATTATCCTTTAAAATCTGTTCAAGCGGTCGAAAAAATATTAGGTAGCACAGAGCTAGGTTGGGATGTATATAATAAAATAAAGAAACCAGATCCTACTTCGCCTTCCTTTGTAAGTGATAGAATTTGCTATGCAACTGTAAGTATGAGTGATGGCATAAGTGCCAAAGCAATTATCTCTATGACACAAACAGGTTATACGGCATTCAAAATAGCGAGTGGTAGACCTCACTGTGATGTGTTTATCTTTACGGCAAATAAAAAGTTGATTACGCAGCTAAGTCTGGTGTGGAATGTAAGAGCTTTCTACTATGACAAAAAGACGAATACAGACGAGACTATAAGCGATGTAATAGCAGAACTTCGGGAGAAAAAGTTTTTGAAAGCAGGGGATGTGGTGATAAATACTGCCGCTATGCCTGTGATAGAAAATAGAAAAACGAACACAATAAAAATAAGTACGGTAGGTGAGTGAAATAATAAATAAGGTAGCCCAAAGCGGAATAATAACGCTGAACTTGGAAGATTTAGTCCCAGAGCGGACAGAGTCTCACATTGATATTTTCAATCAATTGTTTCAGGGTCTTATTTTACGTGAAAAAGATTTTAGAGCTTGGGTAAAAGAGCACGATTGGAGTTTGTACACGAATCATAACGTGGCCTTGTTTTGTAGTAGCGATGCCGTTATTCCTACTTGGGCTTATATGTTACTGTCATCTGCCCTAGAGCCATACACCAAAGAGGTGTATTTTACTAAACCAGAAGGTTTACCCGATTTAATAGCAGAGCGTGCACTTGCAGCTTTAGATGCAGAAGAGTATCTAGATAAACGAGTAGTGATAAAAGGCTGTGGCAATAGAGCCATTAGTAATCACGCCTATGTGTTAATTACCAATAAACTTGTTCGCACCGCTAAAACGGTGATGTTTGGCGAGCCATGCAGCACTGTGCCGGTATATAAACAGCCCAAATAAAAAAGGTCCCTTGTTTTTCAACAAGGGACCTAGTAGTTTTTTATCTACAAGAGTATTATTTCGCTCCTATCGCTTTTAAAGCATCGTAGTCCATGTTTCTTACCCCATTGACGTATTGAGAAACGAAAGCGTCTTTTATACCTAATACCTTTATATCATTACTAAACTGTAATGCATCCATTACATCTTCGAAGTGTCCGATTACATATCTCTTTGCACCATCTATTTCCTCTGCTTTTATAATTTTTAACTTCTCGTTAAAAGACATCAAATCCAAGTATTGATAATATCCCATTTGCACCTGATATACTGTGCCTGCAGGTAGCTTAGTGCTGGGTATAGATTTTTTTAGGCTCGTATAGTCTGCCTCTAGAGTAGCTAACTTATCAGCTAAAGCTCGTTTTTCGATATTAGCCGCTGCCAGCTTCAATTTAAGGTCTATTATCTCGTCTGATAAATCTTGCACATCTCTCGTATGTCGATTTTGCATACTCACCCATTTCTCAGGGTCCTTTTTGTATGTTTTTATTTCTTTCTTTATCGTTTTCTTTTCTTTTTTAGAAAGGGACTGAGCTTCTGCTGCTGTGAAACTTAGAACTAAGAATAATGTTAATAATACCGTGGCAATTTTTTTCATTTATGTAATAATATTTTGTGACAAAACTATAAAATTAGATTGTACTATTTGACATTAAGGTTTGTGAATAACTACCTTTGCATACTTTATAATACACATTATGGAATACAGAATAGAGAGAGATAGTATAGGAGGAGTAAAGGTGCCAGCAGATAAATATTGGGCTGCACAGACACAGCGGTCCTTAGAAAACTTTAAAATTGGCGATCAAAAAATGCCAATAGAAATCATCAAGGCGTTCGGAGTATTAAAGAAATGTGCAGCTATGACTAATGCTGAACTAGGAGTACTCTCGCAAGAAAAAGCGGATCTTATTTCTGATGTTTGTGATGAGATAATTGATGGTAAGCTGGATGATCAGTTCCCACTCGTAATATGGCAGACAGGCTCTGGTACTCAGAGCAATATGAATGTGAATGAGGTAATTGCCAATAGAGGTCACGTACTACAAGGCGGCAAATTATCAGATGAGAAAAAAGTGCTTCATCCAAATGATGATGTAAATAAGTCCCAGAGTAGCAATGACACTTTCCCTACTGCTATGAGTATAGCGGTATACAAGCAGATGATAGATTTTGCTATACCAGGCTTACAAGTGTTGAAAGATACTTTCAAGAAAAAAGCACGTGAGTTTAAGGATATCGTAAAAATAGGACGTACGCATTTTATGGATGCTACGCCGCTCACTTTAGGTCAAGAGTTTTCTGGATACAGAAGACAACTAGAAATGAGCATACTCGCTATAGAAAATGCTATGGTAGGAGCACAAGAGATAGCTCTGGGAGGTACTGCAGTAGGTACCGGACTCAATACTCCAAAAGGGTATGATGTGATGGTAGCTGACAAAATTTCAAGAGAAATGGCAATGCCTTTCCGCACTGCGGAAAATAAATTTGAAGCACTAGCAGCACACGATGCTATGGTAGAGCTACACGGAGCTTTAAAACGTGCAGCAGTGAGCTGTATGAAAATAGGCAACGACATTCGTATGCTAAGCTCAGGACCTAGAAGCGGTATAGGAGAGATTACTATCCCAAGTAATGAGCCAGGGTCATCTATAATGCCAGGCAAAGTAAATCCTACACAGTGCGAGGCACTTACCATGGTATGTGCTCAGGTAATGGGTAATGATGTAGCGGTAACTATAGGGGGCAGCAATGGCCATTTTGAGCTGAATGTATACAAACCACTCATAGCAGCTAACCTGCTACAATCTGCCAGAATACTCGGTCAAGCGTGTCTTTCTTTTAATGATAACTGCGTGGTAGGCATAGAACCAAACCTTGCGGAGATAAAGAATAAACTAGACAACTCACTCATGCTAGTAACTGCTCTTAATACGCACATAGGCTATGACAAAGCTGCTAAAATAGCCAAGAAGGCATACACTGATAACTCTACGCTAAAAGCAGCAGGAGTGGAGCTAGGCTACCTTACTGCAGAAGAATTTGATAAGTGGGTAGTGCCAGCAGATATGTGTGGTGATATGGAACTTGGATTTTAATCCATGAGTACTAAGCTAAAGCCATTTAGGCTAAAGACACTCGGTAAATACACCGACAAAAAAGACCTTAAGATACTAGACGTAGGCTCTGGTAGTCACTCGAGTACGATTACCAAAAAGTGGTTGCCAAACTGCCACTATACTGGTGTAGATAGAGATGTAAGCTATGACAATACAGAAGAAGACGTTCAGAATATGGACGAGTTTTTTCAACTAGATCTCACAGAGCTAGACTATAGCAAGATACCGGACGATACGTACGATATTATCATTATGAGTCACGTTATAGAGCATTTATACAATGGAGATAAGGTGCTTCCGTTGCTCTTGAAAAAGCTAAAAAAAGGAGGATTATTCTATATTGAGTTCCCGTGTGAGGCAAGTGCAAGTTTCCCAAGCAAGAAAGAGACACTCAACTTTTTCGACGATGATACCCACGTGCGTATCTGGTCTATCAAAGAAGTGGCCAATATCTTTATGAATGAAGGTTTCAAGGTGAAAATGGCTGGCAAAAATCGAAGCTGGATCAACATTGCTCTAATGCCAATTAAAATACCACTACAACTCATCACCAAAGGCTATGTGCGTGGTGGTGTATACTGGGACTGGTATGGTTTTGCAGATTACTTGGTGGCGGAGAAAGGGTAGGACTTCTTGTGTCGTTATAATCCCTAAGGGATTACATATTTATAGAATATAAGATGTAATTACAGCAAAATTCGACCCTTTCAGGGTCGCACCATTACGTTACTTTTTATGATTTATAAATATTAGAACCCGATGGGTTCATTTGTAAGAGTGTTTTATGGTTTTGCAGATTACTTGGTGGCGGAGAAGAAGTAGTCTTTTTGTGCCTTTCTAATCCCTAAGGGATTACATCTTTATAGAATATAAGATGTAATTACAGCAAAATTCGATCCGCCGCGGCGGATAGCACGGTTGCTTTGCATGATTTCTACAAATATTAGAACCCGATGGGTTCAGTCGCAAGAGTGTTTTATGGTTTTGCAGATTATTTGGTGGCGGAGAAAGGGTAGGGTTTTTGTGCCTTTCTAATCCCGAAGGGATTACATCTTTATAACATCTAAACTAAACCAAGAAATTCGATCCGGATTGTACCCTTACATTGCTTTTCTCATATCTTTGAGTAATGTATGAATCAATCAATATATTTTCAAAGGATGATTTAAAAACTCAGATTACTGACAACCAGATTAAGAAAAGTATTGTTATTAGAGGAGAGTTCTTAGAAAGACTAGAAGGGGTTCATACAATAATGGGCACGTTAGGATTATCCGAAACCACATTGGATTCATTTGGTGTCTTAAAAGAAGTGTAGGCTTCCCTTGTTTAGTACCTTTTATTAATTGAATAACAAAGTTATTCAAAAATCATCTAGGGGTACCCCTAGATGATTTTTGGCGTATAAAATTGGAGGTATACCTCCAAGTGCATCGTGTGGTCTTTTATTATTATAATCCTCTACCCAGATATCAGTTTGCTCTCTCACTTGATGTATGTCCTCAAATATGTATGCATCTAGGACACCTCTTCTATAGCTGCCGTTAAAACGCTCTATAAATGCATTTTGAGTGGGTTTCCCTGGTTGTATATACAAGAACTCGATTTGGTGCATTTCACTCCACTCTGCTGCTAATTTAGCTATAAACTCAGGTCCATTATCCATTCGTATTCTTCTGGGTTTTGTTCTTCTCTTTATCAGATGGTTTAGCACCCATATTACTCTGGTACTCGGCAATGAGTAATCTACTTCTATATGCAGTACTTCTCTATTAAAGTCATCTATCACATTGAAGGAGCGAAATCGTCTGAGACTTTCTAGCACATCTGTAGTGAAGTCAATGCTCCAAGTATCATTCAAGGTATTTGGCACTTCTAACTTCTGTTTTACTCGTGCAGGTAAGCGTTTCTTGGCCTTGCGTCTTAGAGGCAACGAAAGTGCCTTATACACGCGATGCACTCGTTTGTGATTCCAGTTTTGGCCTTCCAAACGTAGTCGTCCATAGGCTTTCCAAAACCCTTCTCTAGGATGTTCTCTTGCCTTTTGCTGCAGAGCTTCCTCTATCTTTCTATCATCTTTTGCTTTAGGCTTATAGAGTAGAACACTTTTGCTTATTTGCAATACACGGCAAGCCCTATTTTTACCGTAGTGTTTTAGCTCTAAACCTAGAATCCTCTTTTTACAGGGCTTTAAAGCTTTTTTTCAATGATCTCCTTAGCCATTTGATGATCGAGTGCTAGGGTAGCATACATCTGCTTTAATTTCCTATTCTCTTCCTCCAATTCCTTAATCCGCTTCAGCTCTTTACCCGTCATGCCTGCATACCGCTCTCGCCATTTATAAAATGCCGCCTTACTTATGCCATGCTCTCGGCTTATCTCATCTGAACTCTTACCTTCTTCGAACTCCTTTAAAATCTTCGCAATCTGATGCGGTGTAAACTTACTTTTTCTCATTTTTTGTGCCGTTAAATTTAATTACTTTTTTCTACTCTTTAACAGTACTATTTT
>Ga0335398_10003648_pt1 | contig 22217 bp, 19 predicted proteins | sample BON03_FD_205742 | JGI IMG/M metagenome (GOLD analysis project Ga0335398, IMG submission 205742) | Freshwater microbial communities from Lake Bonney liftoff mats and glacier meltwater in Antarctica - BON-03 (spades assembly) (version 2) | ecosystem: Environmental > Aquatic > Freshwater > Ice >... | reverse complement strand
TACAACACTATTTTTAGTTTGACGGAAGGGATCGCAATCGACTACCTCAATACTGACTATGAACTTTCTCTTGATTCAATTGGACAAAATGTTGAAATGAATATGGAGGGTCTCTTCAACTTGTACATTATGGAGTTTTTGCATGCAGTTTTCGTTGAGACTTCGATTCAGGCTTATCTTAACATAGTCGGACCTTCTCCTGACGATTTTTGGAAATATGAAGCGGGTGTTGTTGAAAGAACAAAACAGGTCCAGGCAATACAGGAGTTAGTTGATGCCGGGATCGCTTTTAAACTGAGAGAAGGATTGGAGGCAGCTAAAAGCTTAGATAGCGGAATCTCTATGTCCGGATTTAAGAGGCATGTCTTTCTTTCGGCGTATCTTCCAAGCACATATATGATATTTGAATCTGCCGTCGACTTCAAAAACCATATCTCCACGATGGTTAATACGATATATTTCAAATTACGTTCAAATTACAATCGAATGGGTGGAGATGACTTTTCTGCATTAGGGATATCACTGAAAGATATTAGACCCTATCGAGACAGTGGAGATAAAATGGCTATTGTGAAGCTTATGCAAAGGTGCATTCTCAGTCCCCATGAAGCGTCAACTTCTAGGATACAGAGAATCTATTTTGCAGTGAATTATAAGTTGCGGATAACGGCAGACCAAGTGAAATATCATCTGAATTCAAAGGCAGTACATTTGTTTCACGAATTTGTTGACTCCATTCATGATCGGGGTGTGAAGGAGATGAAATGGAAGTATGTTCTTCTAAGATCAACTTATATAGCCGTTATGGAAACATATCCTGAAGAAAAAGTGCAAGTCAATGACGTACAACCAGATTCCAGGGATTCGTTTAGGTTGAAGGTTCTACTTGCAGGTGCAGCAGCCTCAAAACTTGCATCTATCGTAGAGCTCCCAGAACCATTCAGCTTCCTAGAATTGCGAACATAGCAGATTTGCACAAAAGAGTTCATGCTTCTACTCCGAAATTCACCGACTATCAATGATTTTCAAAGCATTGAGAGTTGGTTATCTCCCGATATGCTCCGAAATCCTTCGACAGCTTTTCATCAGATGTTTACAAGAGTTTTCAACGGCAGTAACAAGATAAAATTTATAAGCACAGGACACGATATTTTCAAGGTGGTGAGATATGCTATAACGAAGAAAAATCCGGAATTGCTTTTCGTTCATATAAGATTTTGTTACAGGACCGCAGCAGCAGCAGCAGGGAATCATATTTTAGATAGGGATCTGTTTAAACAAACCGATGTAACAATGAATCTACTGAATAGCCAGGGTGCCATTGACATTGAAGCAGTACGACATCCAAATCCGACAAGGATGCAAAGCATTCCGCTAACTCCGGAAGAAAATTAGATTTGCTAAGTGCCACAATGGTATTTTGAAATTTGAAATTAATTATTCAGCAGATTTCCAGTTTATAATTATGAATTATCACACGTGCGCACACGCATGCTGGGCAACTATACATTGTTTCCGAATTGAGCTTTTTGAACCATATTTCTAATCAAACAGTTCAAAAATGAAGATACATTTCGCTTTGATGGTGATGGTTGCGGAAGCGACGACGAATACAAGACGATTGATGTACAGTTCAATTTTTGGACTGACTGAAGAAATGTCAACCCAATATGTCATGCAAGAATATAAACGTCCTCGTATCATTGACAATACATTGATTCGAAATCACAACGGGGAAGTGCTTGCTGTTTCCATCATGGATTTCTTCGACGTAGCCTTCGTTGAAGCATCCATTCAAGCATAAATAGACATAGTTGGACAGTCTGAAGAAAAAGAAGCTTTTGGGGGATATGGCAAAGGCATTGAAGCAAGAGCTGAGCAATTGAAAGGTATCTGGACGATGATTGACGCGTGTACCGCCGTCGCGATACGAGAAGGACTCGAACTGAAACGCACTATCAAAGACATTCACCTATTGGAACCGCATGATTTGCACAATAGATTGATAACAGTGATATATCCGTTGAGCGCCCAAGCTGTGCATAAGCCTGTTGAAGAACTCAAAATCGATATTGCTTGGAAAAGAGCAGCTTGTTTAGAAAAGATTAAACGGATACGAATGGGGTTGGATGTACGGGATGTGGGAACTCTTCCTATAAAACTATCAGGACGCGCGGTTCAAAGATATATAGTAAACGGAGACCCAGATTCAATTGTGGAACTGATGCAATGGTATGTTCCATACGCGGATGGCGTCGATGATTCCGCAATCATGGCGATGTACAGAGCGGTGCACTATAAAGCAGACATTACCATAGGCGCTAATCCGTATTCAGAACAAGGTTTGCTACGAATGATAATCGACAAGGTGAATCAAGGGGAAAGCATCAAATGGAGAAGTTTCCTTAATAAAGCAGCTTAGTATCTAGGTTTAACAAGGTGGGAGAGGAGGTCAAAGTTGAAATTGAAAATGATATCGCAAGGGAAACTATCAGATTGAAAGTGCTACTTGCTGGTGTAGCTGCAGCCCATGCTCAGGCTATCGGAAACTATCCAGATTTCATCAATGAGAAGCAATTTTCCATGTGGATGTTGCACGTGCATAGTTTCGTGCTATTGGTGGCCTCGAATCCGAAAATATTTCCTTCACAATGCGTTGGCTTTGAAGATTTCTATCAAAGGGTCGACTATTGGTTATCTCCACAAATGCTGCGACACCCTTCTCGTATTTTCTCCAAAACGATTCGTCCGATTCTTAGTCAAATCGACAGAACAAGCTGGGCGATCAAAGGACTTGGAGCGGATATTTTCCGGAAAATCAATAAAGCCATTAAAGCGAGACAACCGATACCGTTGGCTAACTCCATCATGGATTGTTTAGATGAGCTGTCTCGGCAAGGCGTTAAAATAGATTCACATTTGCATCAGCAGGCACGGCTAACAGCACAATACATTAAATCATTGAGTACGCACGCACTACCCGCTAGACGTCCTAATCCAATACGAATGAAAACGATCTTTGAAGAATAACTAACTTGATGATCAAAGTATTTATAAATTTATTCATTTCTTCTAGCTTAATAGTTGCTTGCCAAGCGACCTAGCTTGGACAAATCTCATTTATGCGAGTTCTTCTTCAGAAGGTTCTCCGAGGAATTTGTTGACGACGGCAACATACTTGGTCATAGCATCTTCTTTGGAAGAGCCTTTCACAGCACTCCATGCATCCCACTTTTGGCGAGCTTCGATCTTTACAGCCCATGGTTGAGAACCAGTGACATCACCGACAGTTGCTTGCTTAAACAATGCATATACTTCAAGTTTCTCCGCGTTTGCGCTTGGCCCTTTACCGGCGTACTTTGGATCAGAGATGCGTTTTGCTGCTACGTTGAATTGTTTCTCCATAATGAATGATGTTTTGAACCTGTCTTGTGGATTTGTGAACGACTACGTGATTTCACAAAAATGGATTTCGACCACACACGTGTCAGAGTGGAAAAAGAAGGTAGCGAAAACTCTACGCTAACATTTCAATGGAAAATTTCAAATTTCAAAGGTAGTATTACAACAATTTAATTAATTAAAATTCATCATTGAGGCTTGTCCCATTTAGATGTATGTAAATCCATCACCGATATGACGGGCATCAATTTGAGTTTATCCATGATATTGGAATCTGGCATTCTTCCACTAGTTCCGTCATTACCAGAAACTCTGACAGAGAGAATCCTAGCGTCTGCACTCGAAGGCAAAATCCACTTTCTATAGAAAGCAATATGTTCAACTTTGGTAAGTCCTACAAGTGCGAAAGCCTCCTTCCTTATTCTATCCCATTTACAATTGTGAAATACAATTGCGTTCCAATGCCGCATCATAACTTGATACATGTTGCAATCGTCTTCCAATTTTAGCTCCATTAAAACCCCGAGATCATCTTCAAAGGCACTGTTGGTCATCTTTTCCAAATCCTCAACAAATGATTCGAGAAAGTCGAGCACATAAGTTTGCAATTGTTCCGCTGAATGCGTGGCAGAAGTCACATCGACAACGTAACCTAGAATGCCATTGGTTACTCGCACACTACACGATACCGAATAGCCTAACTGGTGATTCGTACGCAAAGTATCATATATTGGCTCCGACATGAAATGTTCTAACAAATCCAAACACACTCTTAGCTTCAAGTCGTCTGGGCATAATTGGATGTACAATTCCAACGTAGTGTTCAAATCATTTACATCCGCAGCAGGTTTTTCTAATACGCTAATTCCTACAGGCAGACGGTAGACGCATTCATAAGGTCGACTCGCTGCAGGCAGAGTTCCATGTGGAATGCTCGTTGCGTATTTTGTGACAAGTTGCTGTAATGTTTCAGAATCTTTTCGGCAATCTATGTTGCCCATGAGGAAAGACTCGAGAGAGATTTTAGTAAAAAAAGTCCCCATGACAAAATTGCGAATGGTTTCCAATGAGGTTAACTCTGAAAGCGCCTGCTGTAAAGTAGATTGGTCATAATCAAAATCCCGCAAGCATTGCAACCTGATGTTGCTGGCAAACCGATTTGACTTCATAGACATATTGTGAAACTTCCGCTCCATCAACTCTTTGACTCGGAAGAAATTCTTCTCGTTTTCTTCCGTGCCTGCCACTGCTTTTCCAAAAAGATGCTCTAAAAATACATCAACAAAATCAAATATCTTGTGGTTGAATCCTTGAAAGATAACTCTGATTCCCATATCAGTGTCTCTGAGTGAATATTGTAACTCTGCCATGCTCGCAATGTATGCATCATGGGTTAAAGACTCGATGACGAGATTAACAAAAATTCGAAGTGCCACAGCCTTGAGCGGAGTAGGATTGTTTTTAGCATCCGAGAATATATGAATACAAATATCCGTTTTGGGCCGTCTGAAAATACGATCTTGTAAAGACCAAATGCTGGAAAACTTTGAGGAGCAAGACATTTTTAAAGGATGGTAACAATCCAGCACCACTGGTATTTGTTGTTGGATATAGTCCCATGATTCTTCTCGTTGGTTCTGTACTCTAGTTAGAAAACGACGACCACAACTCATCAATTTTTGAGGATTATGGTTGGACATGCCATGGTCGATAACATCGCAAAGCACCACCTTGGTATGTTTGCGAGTCTCAGATAGCTGTATGGTTGTGATGCCACTCCATGCGGTGGCTTTCGCAACTTCAACATCGACAAAAAAATACTTTTTAAAACGGGGATTCAGGTCCGCATCATCAAACCATATCACGATGGATTCCTCAGTAGAATTAAACTTTCCAATAAATCCATATAAAAGCTCCGAGACTTTCTTATTTTTGACGTGCACTCGAATGTAAGCACCTACTAGAGGATGCAAATCGTTCGACTCATTGAAAGGCTTTAGTGCGAGATCCCGAGCAATGTATTTGTTAGGTGGAGGGAGCACCATAGTTCCATTGTCCTCCACATGTTTCCAGGTGTTTAAGAGATCCATGGGCAAAGCTTCGATCCAGAATCTGCTACCAAAATAAGGTTCGATTAAAGGCGGGGTGGAGCACAGCAAGGGAAACTCAGGTAAACTTGTAGGTGGTTCCCATTCTTGATCTTGTCCAAAAATACTGCTACAAATATCAATTCTCATTCCTTCGACATTCATGCGATCTAAGATGCCGGTAACTTCCTCCGGTTTCCACTCCTGAATTAGATGAGGACCGGCCAAAAGATCACATAATTCGAGCCCCCGGTAGCTTAACATATTCATGGAGAGATCTTGCACATTATCTTCAGGGTCACTTTCTGGCTGGTATTGATAATCCATTTTCGCAATGGCAGCCAATTCATCCTGAATCCATTCTTGAGGTCCTACTTGTTTTAACATGGCTAAATATTCAAGAACCGTTTCTACAACTTGCCGCCACTGGTACACACCCAATTGAGTCAAGGATACTTCAATGGCAATGAAGCTAGATGCAGTGGAGCAATCATACGAAGATCCTTCACCACCTGAAGTAAGATCGTCAGCGAGACTTTGAGACTTTAATCTATGTAGAAGACCTCCAGACGCCTCGTGACCAATAAGATGGGTCAGATAATCATAAGACTTGCTTTTGTATTGTGAAAATATTGGCGGTAGCTGCCAGGTGAGGTACAACCTGTGCGTGGCAACAATGGGAACCATGTAGATAATACATCGCAATGATTTTCTATCACGCAAAAGAATCTCTTGGGATTGGATATCAGTAGCTTCCAAGAGAGGAAATCCGTGATGTTTAAGAGATCGAGGAACAAATTCCACGCCAGAAGATCGTATGGAACTGCAGCATTCGATTGCTAGCTGTTCCAAAGTGTCAAGTGGAAACGAAGCTTGAAGGCAAAGAGCCATATTCTCAGCTACATAATGCTCGTTATAGAATCCTTTAAGCATATCAACAGGGTCTACCCCATTTGCCAGCGGATCTTCCCTTAGAGATTTATTGTTTCCCCATCCGAATTTCGACAAAGGATGATCTTTCTTGGCGGTTCGACAGACAATTTCTTGTAATCGATTTCCATTGGAACTCTTGGAAAGTTGAAATTCGCTTTCAATAGCGTTCAATTCTCTGTCGACAGCATCTTGCAGCATGAGAGGGCTCACAAAGAACTGCGAAAACATGTCGAGGGATGGAGAAAGTTTCTTATTCGAACAGGTGAAATAGAAGCTTGTATGTTCTCCTTCAGTGTATGCATTTGAACCACCACCAGCTTTAGAAATGAATGAATCGAAAGCATTTTCAGTTGGGTATTTTTCAGAACCCATGAACAACATGTGCTCCAGAAAATGGGCCAGCCCCATGCACTCTCGTGGGTCATAAAAGGAGCCAACACCAACCGACATGCAAACTGCAGCCCTACGAGAACCACCAGCATTTGATCCTTTATCAGATCCTTTATCAGATCCTTCTTCAACGTCATCTGAAGCCTCATCCTCCTCACCAGTTGAACCTTCGGAGGAGGACGAGTCATCATCGTCATCGTTGCCTAAACTGTTCTGTGAAACCAGCAAACATCGGAGACCATTGGAGGGTATTTCAATGACTCTGTAAGATTTATGATCTGTTAATGGCTTACTGTTATTCAACGACTCATTCACAGCTTCCATCCAATGATATTACAACTTCAAACTTCTTTTTCGTTGCGGTCCCCGCGTCACTGTTTCGTGGAGGGATGTTGAACTATTTGAAAAACGATGTTATATTGGGAAAGGGTAGGTGGTGCGAGCATCCATTGTATCAGTGCACTGACTTACATTAGGATATCCGTATGAGTTGATGTTCTTACATTCGGTGTATGCAATCACCTCTTGGAGGACTTTTGACGAGATGAATCCTATTGGTTCTCCAAATGCGTGGACGTACAATTTGATATGTTCGTTTTTTTGCCATGGATTTGGGGGTACACACTTTCGAGATTGGTCCATGGGTCAAACGCCCAGTTCCTACAAGAATCCTGATTTGCATATGGCCTGGGTGATGGGTAAGTCCTATCTCTCTATAGTAGCCAAGTAGTTTTACATATATGGTCAGCCTATCTGATGGTGTATCATTCTCCCAATGACCTGGTTTATAGTTTGGTTTCCACGCCTCATACCATAAGCCGTTATGGATTGTGTCTCTTTGAGGCGATTGATTCAGCCACAACAATATGCGGAAGCATCGATAAAGCCCAGGGTTTGTTTCCTGGAGTTCTTGGAGCTCAGATGGTGGCGGCGGTTACTGCAGGAATTGGTGGATCGTATTTCAGATATTTGGAGCGAAAGTTTGGTCGAGGGATGATGACAGTTGAAACCGAGTTGTTCGCACCTACGACTACGTTACGTCGCACACTACTTTATGCTGTTGTCTATATAGTAGTTGCTCAACGATTTGGTAGTCGCAACGCTCGTTTCTGGATCACCTTGTTTCATATTGCATGGTCTCTCGCTTCTGAATCGACGGGACAATCACTTGATTTTACAGCCGGATTCGGTATTTAATTAATGAAGTTCCAAAATCATATGTGATTTTATTACAGCAGATTTTCATTAAGTATTTTCTAAAACTTTTATTATCCACTTCTTGTAGTATTTTAAACTAATTGATAAAATATGAACATGGTACATGGTATTCAATTCAAAAGTATAGACAGGATAGGTCCCCACCTCTAGAATCACTGACCACTAAATTTCAAAAATAACGAACAAATTTTCGAAATAATAACGGTCGCTGAACCATCAGGAACTTTCTGACTTCGAGACTAACGTTCTAGTAGGTAGGGCAAGAGGAAGTATATCGATCTCGCTGGACTTATTTGAGGCAGTGGATGGTCCTGAACTCACCAAGCAGCATGCACTCAAACAATCATCCTTGGGGTGTCTCTGATGAAACCGATGACGCTGAAGTCCAGGGAATCTTTCACCATGCCAACGACCCGCCATACGAAGAAGCGTTAAGCCACTTTGAAGAGCTACTCTCGAATTCATTTATAGACTATAAGCAACCTTACACGACCGATGCGTACGTGCCTACTGAACCCTGGAGATCTCAAGCACGACATTTGACTCCTGGGCCGATTGATTCCCACCAAGGTACTCCTCCTCCCAATCCGTTTCGATTCGGTCTTAGCCCTGGACTGGACAGAGCCGCTCAAGAACGAAGCACCTATGATTTCTCTTCACAGTGGTATGAAAATTTACCCCAACCCTCGGCGTCACCTCCTATAATCGCCGATGCTTTACGAATCAACACGACGCCTCCCATTGAACACGAACAGCGATTGGCTATGGAGCTGGGGCTTCATCTAGGCCTCGATGAACAAACAGATATTGGTAGTTATGACTTGCAGCCTTTTAGAAATGATCGTTTAGCCCCTCATTATCAACCACTTCCTGTGTACTACGGCAATCAAGTGTATCAGTCTACCGTGCCACCGAATTTTCAGCTTCAATTTTCAAAATCGCATCAATATGATACTGTCGTTCAATCCGATATTCCTCTCGAGTCCCATCGATCATTTAAGAAACCAGGAGGGAGAGACAGAGGTGAAATTGAAGAGCGAAAAGACATGGACACAGCTACAGCACATCGCAAACGACAGGAACTTGAGGAAAGCCCCCATACTCGGACCGTGTTCAAAGACTTTTATAAAATATTTCGAGCCAAAGAGAAATTCAGTGTAGAAGATGCAGAGAGCTATGCAGAATCATGTTTACGAAATCCTGAAATTCCTTCAAAAATTCATTGGAAGATATACCTTGAATTGGCAGATCTTTCCAAGCGGGAGAATCATTTTGCCAAGGCGAGAATTTTTTATGAGAAAGTCAATGAACTCCAACCATTTGCTCACCAAGGGTGGTTGGAGTATTCCAAGATGGAGGAGGAGTGTGGTCGCTTGCACCAATGTCGATTGGTGTTGCACGAAGGTCTACGGTACTGTGCAGTGGCTGAACAGTTGCTTACCAAAGCCATTAAACACGAAGAGCGAATGAACAACCTACCTGGAGCTCGAGCCTTGCTTGCACGGTTGAGAACGCAGAGCGTGGACAAAGCATGGAGGACGATTCTCGAAGGAGCGCTGTTGGAGGCCAGGGCTGGCAATACGGTGGTATCACGACGAGTGTTCAAATACTTGATGCAGAACGTCCCTTGGTATGGACCTATCTACTTCGAAGCAACTCGATTTGAGGAGAAAAATGAAGAATTTCAAAAGGCCATCACGATCGTGGAAAAAGGATTGAAGGAAATACCGAGATATGGTCCATTGTGGTTCAATGCATTTCGACTACACGAAACCGTCGAATTTGAAATAGCTCTTCAAAATCTCGACAGCCGATCGACACCATATTTATCCCTGTTCAAAGCTGGTGCCGAATTAAACCTCGAGCACATTTTCGGTGTATCAGGAAACGAATTTCAAAATCTTCCCGTGGTATGTCCATTAACCAAAACGAAAGGATCTCTGCAAAGAGCAATGAATTGTATTTCAAAAGAACTGGTTTGGAAAGTTCATTTCGAAGCTGCGCTCGTAGCCGAAAGAGGTGGGGGGCCCACGGCGCTTGAAAATGTGCGCAATGCATATGTTCAAAGCGTTCTTCGCTGTCCAACTAATTTATGTTGGAAGGTTTGGCTTGCAGGTGCTCGTGCTGAATTAACAAGTGGGAATGTTGTTCAAGCGCGTAAATTGCTAGATCGAGCTGCCTGTGACGTTCCTGTGAAATCTAAAGCCATGGTGTTGTTGGAGTTTGCGAGGTTGGAAGAATACATGGGCAATACCAGCGAGGCAAGAAAAATACTTCAAAATTCAAGATTAGAGGCCAAGCATGAATGGAAAGTATTCCTTGAGTCAGTGATGTTGGAGTTCCGAAATGGCAGAAGAGAAGATGCAGTACGAGCGGCAGAAGATGCTTTAGCCGTTCATTCAGGTACCGGTCGTCTATGGGCAATTCTTGTTCAACTAAAACATATTCATGGACCAGATGCTCAACGATTGGTTTTTCGCGAGGCATTGAAACAAGTGCCCAAGAGTGGCGAAGTGTGGTGTGAAGGTGCAAGGATTCACATGCATCCGTTGTCACCCAACTGGAACCTGGGTACTGCGGAGCGATATCTGGAATTCGCAATCCAATTCACACCACAATACGGCGACTCGTTTATTGAAGCTCTCAGATGGCAATTATTGTTCTGTGCGTTTGGAGATGGACGCGCGTTGGAAATTTTGAAAAGTCCAATTGACGATGAAACATTTCAACGGGCATTGATGCAATTGAACACTGATGTGTTGGAGCAACGATGTGTCAATGCTGATCCAAATTATGGTGCCTTATGGTTTTACTGCAAGCGAGGCGCATTTGATACGGCGCGCCAAGTGTTGCGAACGGCTAAAACAGTATTCATCAAGGAAATCACAAAATTCAGAGATGTTTATATTCGTGGTATTGTTGAAAGTACACAAGACGAAAGAAGATGCACTAGTACACCTGCTTTGGCCGAGAGTGAAAATAAATGGTTCCTAAGCAGACTAGGGACTCACGAGGAGCAGTTTTCGAATTTTAGCACGGGAATGCTATGTGTGAACTGGCTGAGAGAAAACGTCAACAGGTTGTCGGATCTGGAAAGGAACAAAATTCTTTTCGGGTCAGATCAAATCGTCCCTTAATAATGACATAATTCATATTTAAAACTACATTTTAATTCATATTTTGCGTCTTCCTGGTATCCACGGCTTGCTTGTAGTAGCTACTAGGCGGAGGAACAATTTCCCGTTTTGTTTTGATGCAATTTGAAACCCATTTTCGTTCTGCCTGTTTGCAAATATCCATGATGTCTCGTCCAGACATGCCCTCTGAAAGCTCAGCTAGAAAGCCAATATCCTTTGCATTCAACTGTTTCGCATATCTTTTGAATATCTGACCTCGAGTATTCTCATCAGGCAACGGAAAAGAAACAACCAAATCGAATCTGCTGCGTAAAGCGGCATCCAAATCTTGTTTTCGATTTGTAGCAGCCAACACAATGCTCTGAGTGTCGTTTTTTTGAAAGCCTTCCATCGTTCTTAAAAGAACCGATAGAATTCGGCGAGTAGATTCATGCATTGAATTATCTCTTGATGTAGCCAGCGAATCTATTTCATCTAAGAAGACTATAGCTCCAATGCTGGTGCATATTTCGAATACTTGTGCCAGCTTTTTCTCGCTTTCTCCATACCACTTTGACATCAAAGCTTCGACAGGTAGATATACTAATGGATTGTTAGCAGTAGAAGCGATAATCCTAGCTGTGGTTGTTTTGCCACAACCTGGAGGTCCTTCAAACAAAATGGCCCGGGGACGATTCCTTTCAAACTTCTCGCGGGTTTGCATTGCTACTTTATCCAATGCCTCTGGATGAGACAGACCCAATAAAAGCGTGTCTTCCACCTGCTGCTTGACATCTTCATATCCCGCCAAACAAGACCATTCCATATCGTTCAATGTAGGTTCATACAAGGTCGCACCTAATCCTTCTAATTGCTCTTTGGCCTTTTCAAAACCTGAAACTGAAGAAGCTTCTTGATCCACCAGTAATGCACTTTTATAGGCAGCAATAAATGCGTCCATTTCTCTATCGGGAATATCTTTGTCGCGGTACATGGTGATCTTTCGCGGGGTGATCTCAACACTCCCAATCAGGTCGTCAAACAACAGCACCAATGCATCGCTGCCAGGTGCACGACGAACAGATATATTTGGAAGCTCTCCAACCATGGCAGTTAATGCATTGAATGCTGCTCGGTCAGACTTGACCGCGAAAGATAACATGCAAGTTCCATTCTTTTCGCCGAAAGACACTGGGGGCCATTTTGTCCATTGAGCTCTGGCAACTTGAAGTCTCGATTCCAATCGATTTCGTAACGGCACTTTCTCACAGAGAGGCCATGCCAACAATCCTGTCAGACCCGCAGCGATTGCGGGAGCTGCAAACTTCCGGAACATTTCCCCTAGTACACGTCTTAATACACTCCGGTGATGGAAAGAAGCGATAAGAGCGTCAAAGGAAAGACTACTTCATTAACATCATTGGGCAACCACGGTCAAACAAAACGGAGTTATTTAGCTGATGCTTTTATTGTTGGTTCTAATAGCACCGGGAAACGTTCGAAATTAGTCCGAAATTCGAAAGATTTGGTGGAAAAACGAATCGAGTCTGGGATGTATGTGAAAAGAGAAGCGATGCTACCAATATATAGAAGTGGCAAATATTATGACGGGATCGGTGTCATCTTTTCCTTTTATGAGTTTACAAGTGCAGAAGCAGAATTGCTGGTCAAGATTTATCTACAAGGTTCTTGCGAGACGAAACATTTGCGAATCACTTCATCGATGGTCAAAGATTCTCTTGAAGACAAAAATCTAATCGGCGCAGCAACCCGTAAACTTCTTTGTCAGGAATTGACTGCTCGATGAAGAATACATACATAGCTGGTAATGTTCATGGCGTGTATAAAGAACGAACAACAGGCATGATTCCTGGAATTGCTACTGTGAAAATTCCGTTTATACATGAGGAGAAAGTATTCGAAAGGAAAATTCGGAACTGCTTCAAGAAGGAACTACCACTGAAAGCTATGACAAGGCCCAAGAAATTCTTTTTTGCTTTGGAATCCATTGATTTCTCCTACGAATCCAAGAAGCTCTATGTGAAGGATGATGATGCTTCGTGGAGTGATTGTAGTCATTTAATATCCAATCTCGTTTTAATGCAATTGGCCATGGATATTTGCCGAGGCTCGAATTTGGATACTGTTTTGAAAGCTGTGAAACTCGATATTGAAAGATGGAGTTAATTCAATGTATATACTATTCTATTTGAATTGGTTTGAGGAGGGTAGAGAACTCGATAGGTAGACATATCGTTTTTCTTCATGTTTTCAAGCCATTGCAAGACTTCCACCTTTGCATATTCGTAGGATATTTTTTCGATTTCATTCCTCTTGTGAAACTGTAAGGTTGTAATAGAATCCACAGGAGGATATAAATACAAATCTACATGGCGTCTGAGATTCAAAGTAGAAGTTGCATGTGGAATGCCAAACGTCTTGCCATAGGATGATTCGGTGGTAGATTGAGCTTTGGTACTTCCTTGCTTGACGCTACTAATATACGCCAATTGAGTTTGAATATCTGCAGCTGTAGGTATATTGGGAGCAGTCACAAACGGATTGAGAATCTGCAATATATACCAGAACCCACTCAAACTATCTCCGAAATTGAAATTGGGGAACTTGTATGCACCTTGAACATCTACTGCTATGATAGTGGCGTCATCACCGAGTAGTCGTCGCATAACATCAACAGGAAGGTTGTTCATGTAGCCTCCGTCCGCAAGCAGATGCACGTGATCTTCTCCCGGCAACTGGTCGCATATCGGCGGGAAGAAATTCACAAGCGACATGGAAGCTCGCACATATCGCCACAATGTTCCGTTTCTGTGAGCAATTTCACATGAATCAGTGAGATCCGTAGTCATACAAAAGTAGGGTAGCCATAGATCCTCTATTTTCGTATTGCTGAATGCCTTGACTAAGAGACTGTTGAAGAGATCGCCGCTCATGTAGGAAGTGACTGGTATTGTGAGATCGAATAGTTTGTTCATCGTGGAGGACATTTCATTGCAAAACATCTGAAGTTTTCTGTAGAAATTCAACGTGTCGGTATGGTAAGCGTAGTTCGCACCCATGAATGCACCCATGGATGTTCCAGCTACGAAGTCAACAGCAACGCCTGATTCTTCAAGAGCTCGTAGAACTGACATGTGGGCTAAACCCCGAGCTCCGCCACCGCCCAGCACAACCCCAACTGATCTCCCGACTATCCATCGCCCTAGTCTTCGGAAATCGGATTTGAAATGAAACGTATCATAAGACCCTCCATCTGGCATTTTTCTATCTGGGAAACATCGTAAATGATGATGATGATGGATACCTTGACGATTGGATATCCACTCGGATGTATCGATAGGCATTTCGTGGATATTTTCACTTTCAAAAACGGTATGCATGAGGACAAGCTCCTTGCGAGCAGAACTTTTTAATTTCGAAAGTTCCTTCTCTAAAGCACTTTCATGGGAGGAATCACTGGCATCTGCAACATACAGAATTAGATCACATGTGTGCATGCAAGTTTTTGACCAAGCAGAAGCAAACGAGTCTGCAACAAGGATGACCACGTCATGGGACTCTTCAATTCCACCCAACCACAGCAGCATATACATTTCTTCCAAGGAAGAATAAGGTGCAACTCCATTCACTCCTAGTTTCCGTTCATAGATCAGTTCTTGCATGTTGGTGGAATTGATGATACTAACTGATAATCCCATGTTGGATATCGTGGCTCTTGTTTGCTCAATTAGATATTCTATTGGCGCATGGTGACTTGAAGGCACTATGGTTACAACTCGTTTACTCATTCCCCAACTTTCGGAGGACTTGAAAGTCTGTTGTTGTCTAAAAATAGTTCGACTCAAATGAAACACGACTTCTGGATGTTGGGCTATTAAAAACATCAGCGCAGTTTTCGGAATAGCAGCTACACAAGAATGTCGTAGTGCTCGTATAGTAGCATCGCTTGGAAGCCCCGTGAGGAATGACATTTCGCCGATTAATGACCCTTTTCGAAATTGAACTCCAACAGAATTATCTTCTGCAAGTCTTCCATTGAGAACAAGATAGAGGCACCCATTTTCTATTTCTTCTCCAGATTTCACTTGCTTCCATTGGGTGGCTAAATCTAGAACCTTAATACTAGGCGTCAAGTATTGCACTGTCATACGAGCAGTGTTATAAATAATCTCCGGTACTTTTTCAGTTAATGCCAAATGATTATGTTGACTTATTTTAGCCAAAACAGTTTTCTTTCCCGGTGATGTAGTGATCCACAAAAGATTGGCTGTTTTATTGTGCTTGGAAGTCTGACAAAACCAATCGGCGTAGGACCCGGTCAATAACGGAAGGTGTCCGAATACATTAGATGCTGTATATGTGAAAGCAACCCTGCAGTTTTCTTCATCCAGTCCAGTGACTAAGTTCAACTCGCCTTCCATCACAACATACAGCGCTGGGTCGTTACTCAGAATTTGAGCCTGACCTTCCATTGTCACGAACTCAAATAGATCGTGGGCAGCTATCAAGGTCTTAGGTTCCATTCCCAAGTGATTAGCTAGATAATTCACGGCCAAGTTAGTATCATACTTAGCAGAAATAGCAACAACACAGGAAGGAGTATGTTGAGGTGCATGCATCAATGTGGTTTGCCCTGTCAGTCTGTAAAGCGATAGTAGCGACACTCGATGCATTCGGATGAGAAGACGAAGCAAAAGCTCTTCTCTCAATCCAATGAATTTTTCAAACAGCGGTTTCAAACACGTTTCCCAGGTTACAAGAATCAGAGTGGAATCTTCGTCGGCCACCAACGTTCCATCGAATTGAAGTTTATGTTGAGTCACGAGTGCAAGCAGTTGACACATTCCTGATACTTGGTCCCCTGCCGTGAATCTGACCTGGTCACGCTTATATGAATCCTCGCCACGTTGCTCGACTTGAAAGGACATCAATCCAGAAAGCAAGATGGCAAAGTGATCGCTCGAAGATCCTGTCTTGTAGAGACTATCACCTTTCGTTATTGTCACTGTTGTAGAATTATCAGAAAGGTAATTGAGAGCATGAACTGGCATCCAACAAAATATTTCAACATCCTTCACTCCTCCTCCTTGGAATGCCACGTACTCCTTCACTCTCTCACCTGCCGATGAAACATCTTGTTTCGCGTATATTGAAGCCAAACCATCTCCATTTTTTGTATGTGATCGAACCCAGCGATATCGGCGACGATCTTCCTTGAATACTCTCCACTTTGAACGCAGAGTCGACTTGCGCTTTGAAAGTTTCACCAATTCGGCTTTCAAGTTTCGCCAATGAGTGTGAGAAGTATCTACTTGAACGTAAGCAAATGCAAAGAAACTGCCCACAATGGCCACTAGTACGAGCAAAGCAATCAGACTCCAAGTTTCCAAATACATTCAATGACCCTCAATTTTGTAATTGGACAAATTTTGGATATCCGACTCCTATACTAATCGATAGCAGCCAGTACCGTACAGGATGCTTCGAAAACCCCCCTTCAATTTATCGTTTTTTGATAGCTTTGCAGAACACATAGTTCAATATGTGGTTGATTTACAAGAACTTATAGTTTTTGAAGGTCGTTTATGGTCGTTGTCCATCTTTTGACAATAGTTTGTCTTTCAGGTTTCTCGCTTCTCAAAACAAATTTTAAGAGTTCCTCATCTTCAATGTTCGAAGATTATTTCAGAGATATTATGTCGCCATATTTCGAATTTCAAAAGTTTAATAGTTGTTGTAGGTTGATCCATTTGGGGGGGGGTTACATTTTAATTATCTTCTGTTTGTTCAAAAAATAGCATTTGATGGCTTTTATCCACTACTTGAAGTGCCTTTTTTTTCTATCGATTTTTCATTCTTGTAAAAATTGGAGGATAAAACGGTAGACCATTTCCTGCCTACATTTCCTCACTTGATTATTTTGTTGATTTGAGGAACGTAAACGACTAAATATTAATAAGCAAATTAAAAACGCTGACAGTTCATCAACTTCATATGATAAGTCTCTTTTGTACCAAGGAGGTTGCGATCCAGAACAGTGCAACACTTCGAAAGGTTTTGATTCACGTGGCGTGTCCTAAAGAAACGAATGGGATCGTGATTTGTTCAGAAAATCTCAACGATAGACATGAAGTGCATTTCAACAACCCTAAAAAGGTGAGATCGTCGTCTATTGGTGACCACGAATCTCTACCATCCTTTGAAGTTTGTTCCCACGAACGAATGGAAGGTTCTTTCTTCTTTTGCATCGAAGCTAAAAAAGAGAGGTTTTCGACAAAATTGGGCAAAGTTGATGGCGCTCCCAATCGTTGGAAAATACAACTGTTGGTTGACAATCATCCTACTGAAATTGGCTTGTCCTTCGTTGTTGTTTCAAAGAAGCATGACTCAAAATCATTCAAGGTTTACGAAGAGTCCATCGCCAAAGTTCTTTCAAGTGGAGATTATTCGTTGTTGGCCAGCATTCCAGACATTTGCTCGAAGAATCAAGACATGGAAAAGTTTAATGAGTCACTTTCGCGTAAGAGGTCAATTAATAGTTTATTAGGTTCTACTCCTGATGATGAAAACAGCAATCCGGAATTTTCAACAGCAGCAGTTGTTGGAGACGGTCAGCCTACCATGCGTATACCATTGGCGCCAATTCTTAAAAACCGTCGATCTACCACGTCGAAACGACGCAAGGCTGGTCATTTTAAAGATGGAAGACTTAGTGATGAGGATGGAAGACTTAGTGATGAGTATAGAAGTCTTAGTGATGAGTCATTGCTGCTCGTATCGGACATGATAATTCTTGATGGAACGAATTTCGATGTCTATGATACTATGTTTGAGTCATTTCCACAGGATAAAACTGGAGTTGCAGATGTATTAGATAGATGTATGAGAGTATGATGGGAGGACGGCGCCCTAATAGAGACTACCACTGTTATTTTTCGTATACTGTGGCAAAGAGCATATTTCATCTTTAACACAATTTCTCAATGTTATTTTTACAGTTGATTCTTTGATATCAAACGTTCTGCTCTTTTCTTTCAAGGAGAAACTTATTCTCTTGTTTAACAAATTTGCGATTGATGGCTTCTATCCACTACTTATACTTCTAATTCATTGTTATTCTACTTGAAATCGATTTGAATTTTGAACCAAATATCAAAAATGATGTAAAAAACCTCGTACTGTTTCGGCGCGAACCACGATTCGCGATTGTTCCACGCCGACTGTGTATCCGTTCCAAATCAAGCAGTTCGAGTGTTCCAAGGAAGACCCATGAATGGTCCACCTTGTTAAAATACCCCACGTGACTGTAAAATGCAACACAAATATACGGCCGCAAGAAAGAAGCATCTCCAGGTATTTCGAAATCGTCTAGGGCCTCTTTATGTTTGCCACAGGGACATGGTTCGTAGTCCAACTGACAATCTATCTACATGTATTCGTCTTGGGACACAAACTGGCGATCTTCAACTGCATCATTTTGCACGCCAATTGGCTGCACTAAACGAAAATATTCTCCTCCCAATACATTGTAGTCCCATGCAACACTAATTGTTCTTGCCTATCTGCCTCGCTTGAAGATGTATCATTAGTATTCCATAAATACGTGCAAAGGTCCACATTTCCAACTAGTGTATTTTTTTATCGAGATGCTCAAAGAATCGAGAAGGTCTCGATTCCAGCTCCAAAATATACCTGTTGCGCAAGAACAAATGTGCATGAATGTGGAACCTTTGTCATCTTTTTCGTGAAGGCTACTTACTGCACATGGCCGTTTGTCGTCAACGGATACCCAACTCGATGCCACTCAATATCGTCAATCTAAATTCCTATACACAGCTTTTCAATTAAAATGAATCTTGACTTTTGTAGTAGTTTAAAAAGAAAATCTTCCTACTAAATGATGTAGGTGTTTTTAAAATCCAATTGTTGAGATTGTCAGATCAGATTGGTGAATTCTCCGAACTCTTCTTATCTTCTATCTTGAACAGAGAATTCGTGACTTCGATGAATTCGTGGCGCCTCTTGTTTTACTTTGCTCAGGTTTCACCGTATCGATTACATTTTCAATCCCAGTCAGCTCTTCATTGCGAACTCGAACTGTATCCTGGACTGCGTGAGGCGAATTGCTTAAATTTGGGGTAGAGTTTAATTTAACTTAAGTAGTAGTCGAGCCAATGGCGTTGCGGTCCCCGCAATGTTTGTAACCATCGCTGATCAGCATGAACTTTGTCACCAACCACCTGAATAAGATTCTGATTCTCAATGGAATTGCAGATATTGGTTTTCTATTGGCGCCTCCGCTGATCCATGAGAGTCGCTCCATCTTTTCAGCCAAACACTCTGCCAGTTTAGATGTGCTTGGCTTCTTAGTTGGATGTTTCCTTTCCTTCCATGGAATCGTGAGAATCTTCGCGGGTCTCAATGTAACCTCGAAGACTGCTAGAAGAGTAGCGGTTCTGAGCTACTGGATCGAATCCGCTTGGGCTATCGCAACTACCCTACTCAAACCTGATGACATTATAGCTGAACGGATTCGACCAATGATATTTGTTCCTCTTGTTGGCTCACTGGTGGTATTGTTTTTGTATGCTGAACCTGTATCATCGGAAAAGAAAAAGTAATAAATGATTTGGATTTTTAAAAACAACAGCAACGATTGGACCAATTTTCTTTCATTGAACAACTTAAACTTGAAACAATAGTTTAAATATCGTCGTATACGCGAACACCTGTATAAAAAGTGTTTGGTTTCGAAAGCTCCTGCATCTCACGGAGCTTCGGCACCACAGTTGTTTCATGAATATCTGATTCCATAAATCCTTTGAAATTGACAAGGCCATCAAATACAATGCATACCTCATACGCCCATTCAGACTTGCAAACTGTCCTGTTCGTCTTCAGGTATCCTAGGAGACCATTCTTTGGATCGTTCAATGAACTAACGACAGTACCAAGAATGGCATCTGTTTGTACAGCCACTGCTTCCTCTCCATTTAACTGCATGCGCAAAACACGAGCTACCTTTTTCACCGGCACTGTAGAAAACATACGAGCTCCATTCAACGTATTTAATACACATCGCAACATTTTATTTTTAGTACCTCCGGTATCGGACTAATGGTCCTGGCCACTCCTGGGTCATAAATAACAGGCTAAACATTTGATTGAATATAAATTCATATTTCACGTCAAACAAAACCAAATCCAAATCGGAGAAGATATATTTTCAAATCATAATAGTAAGCTCATGAACTACAGATACAGTTGGGCAATCTTTCAATTCAATCCAAGATATCCGTGAAATTAAAAACAAGATACCTCAAGAATTAATTCACTCGCAAAAGCTTCCATCCTCTTTCTTTTCTCAATTTCTTGTGCTTCATGCAAAGCAATGGATGTTATAGCGACAGATTGATGTAGCCGCTTCCGCCTCTTAATTGCGACTCGCAAATCGCGGTTTAATGAACGATAAGCAAGTATAGGCGGAGCTTCCAGCTCAAATAATAAAGCTCCACTTTGAGACCAATTACGAGGAGAATTTAGATTCGAATATTCCCGACAAGCTCTTTCATTCATCGAATCCCATCTCGATACATTGGCATCGTGTTTAGTTTCCCGTTTATTTAATATTGTAGAACGTTGGTTTGCTCGGAATTTTGAATAGCGATGCGTGCAATCAGCGGAACTCAAACAGAACTTTTGAAAATTAGTATTTGAATCCATTGGACGAACTACAGTATGCTTTTTGGAATCAACCTGTTTAGAATGCTGCTCCACATACAAACTAAGTGAGTCTCGATGTAGCGTCATCGAATTATTACCGCGCCTTTGAGGTAGACCCTATAATCTTTTCCGAAGCTTTCTGTTTTTGCGGCTGAATAGCACTCGTGAGCTCGACTGCAAGCGACTCTCGCTTTACCATAAGGTCACAACTGTGCTGGACTTTGTCGAGATCAGTGAGCAATGAGGATAATGCGATTAATTGAGAAGTGGAAAAGTCTGTTCCTCTGTTTGCCAATTTCATGTCCGACTTGATGAAATCTGTCAGATACCAGTTTTCCAAGAAACGAGACTTGGAAAGTTTTCGCAAAATAGGGCCATTTTTTCTTTTGCTGGTCCAATGCGCGTAAAACCTTTTAAGAAAAGTCGCGTCAGAACAGTACGATGGAAGTACCGCGTTACAACTTTGAGGAAACAAATTCGCCGAGAGCAGTTCGTCAGAATCGAAACAATTTTGGGTGGACTTTCGATTCGCACATTGTTTCATCAGAAAAGTAAATCTCTCTAAAGACAAAGAGTTTGTTGGTGGCAGGAGATTTCTCGCGAAATCTACATGGTGCTTGTTGGATATTCTTTCAATGTTATCCACAGTTTCTTGCAAAGATTTAAGTTCTTTTTCATTCCAAGAACATTGAGAGGAGAAAAACGCCTCGTGTTCTGCAATTTCGACTATCACTTCAAAAAGATCCATTGAGATTTTGAATTGTTTCTTGGACTTGCAATTAACTTGCTCGAGGAAATCCTCATCATCAGTATCGCAATCGTAATGTGAATAAAAACTTCTTTGACATTTTGAAGCAAATTCAAAAGGATTCTCATTCTTCCAAACGGATGTGCCGGTGTCTCGTTTTCTCTTTCGTGGGGTTTTGTTTTCTCGCACTATGGAAACAATGAGTGGCTCGTCAATATCGATCCCGTTCACCTTTTCATTGCTTCGCGGAGGAGCTTGCTGACACGAGTCATCAACTGCTGAAAAACAAAACTCAGTATTCATTCCCAAAATGGAACCAAAAACTCGCTTGGTGAATGACACCACTGCTTCCATCTCAAAACGAGTTTGAAAAAAACTAGTAGTTTTAAAAAAATCGATTTTTGTTGTTGTTTAAAAAAAACTACTTGTAAAAAAATCAATTTTTCTTGTGTTTAAATTACATCAGGAGAAATAGAATGTGAATTCAGTGATTCCACATAATGTTCTTGCTTCTGATTACCTCACGGATTGCCATCAGGCTCTTTTCTTTCAACAAGATACTCGTGTTTATTAAGAAAT
>Ga0335398_10003646_pt1 | contig 22220 bp, 25 predicted proteins | sample BON03_FD_205742 | JGI IMG/M metagenome (GOLD analysis project Ga0335398, IMG submission 205742) | Freshwater microbial communities from Lake Bonney liftoff mats and glacier meltwater in Antarctica - BON-03 (spades assembly) (version 2) | ecosystem: Environmental > Aquatic > Freshwater > Ice >... | reverse complement strand
CGGCGGCAGCATCCGCTTCAAAACGGCCGATTTTCGTTCTGGTGAGTATCCCACGTCATTGTCCTATCCCGCCCACCTGAAAATTAGAGAAAAATAGAGCAGCGGACAACATCCCTGACAGAGGGGGTGACGCCCTTATCATAGATTTTCAGTTTTTCACTCGGCTCGAGATCATCATACGTGATCATCTTGTCTGACCCGCCGATGAGGATCTGGCGAACCTTGACGGGTGCGAGCCAGGACACGTTGGCATGGGCGATCAGGCCGCTTTCGTAAAAGAGCGTGATGTAGGCGAGGTTCTCGGGCGTACCTGGGAAATGGTTGATGCCGGCTGCCGACACGGCGACCGGATGCTCATCAAACAGGTAATCAAGAATCGAGAAGTCGTGGACGCCGAGATCAGATATTACGTTCACGTCGGTTTGGAACAGACCCAGATTCACACGTATTGAATCGTAGTAGAGGATTTTGCCGAGCTCGCCGGCGTCAACGAGCTCCTTAATCTTACGGACCGTGCCAGTGTAGATGAACGTATGGTCGACGTGCAGGATGAGGCCGCGCTTCTCGGCTTCCTCGACCAGCGAACGTGCCTGAAGGGACGTCTCCGCCATGGGTTTTTCGAGCCAGACGTGCTTGCCGGCCTTGAGGGCCGCCATGGCGAGCGAAAAGTGCGTGTTGACCGGGGTAGCGATCGCCACGGCATCAATTTCCGGATCGCGGATCATTTCCTGGAAATCTGTGGTGGTCTTTGTCGCCGGGAATCGGCGCGCGACGATTTCGAGAACTTTCGGATTGAGGTCGGCCACTGTGTGGACGCGCGCATCTTTCAGTTCGGAGAAGTTGCGTACGAGGTTGGGCCCCCAGTAGCCGTATCCCACGACGCCTATGTTGACGGTTTTCTTCTGGTCTTTTTCGGCGCTCATTCTGGGCCCTTTGCGTGTTTTGGCGGCGGGGCCGCGATCAATTGTGCCTTTGATGTTCTTACTTTTTCCGGACATCGCCCACCACCTTGGCTGGTACGCCAGCGACAATTGCGAAATCGGCAACATCCTCGGTGACGACCGCTCCGGCGGCGACAAGCGCGCCTTCGCCGATCGTGATGCCACACAGGATTGTCGCGTTCGAACCTATCGAAGCCTGTCGTCTCACTCTTGTGAATTCGAGTGTCCAGTCTGCTTCGCTCTGGGCAGAGCCGTCCAGGTTCGTTGCGCGCGGAAAGCGATCATTCGTAAACATTACCCCATGGCCGACGAATACTTCGTCTTCAATCGTGACGCCTTCGCAAATGAACGTATGGGACGAGATCTTGCAGCGCTCGCCAATAACAGCACCTTTCTGGATCTCGACAAAGGACCCAATACGGCTGCCATCACGCACCTCGCACCCGTACAGGTTGACGAGCGCCGGATGATGCACGGTAACGTCCCCGATGAATTTAACACTGTCAGATATTGGCATTGAGGGTCCCCGATGCGCTTGATGGCCCAGAGGAATGCAAGTGTCAAACCACTTGCTAGGGCGCTGCAACCCGAGTTGTGGATTGAACAACGTGACGCGTGAGCTACGGTCGAGAACTCTACCCCTGGTGGGTGTGTCAATCACCGGTATCGTGTTTGCCCTGAGGGCAGGCTCAGATCGACGGAGATGCCCGGTTACTGGATTTCGCGACTGTTCCAGTTGGAGGTGCGGGTTGCATGCCTGTTTCCCAGCCGCGTGCCGACGGCGCTGACAAAGGGAAGCATTGCGACAGATGCCATCTTCTGCACTTTATGGCTCGACCCGACGAAGGGGACCTTTCGCACGACCGGGAGTACGATATTGTCATGGTAGCGCCAATTCTTCTGCTTGGCGTATTTATCGAAATAGGGGTCAGCCTGCAGGCCCCATTTCTTGCGAAAATAGTCGAGGCTTTCGCGCTGCCATTTCGGCGACCACCGCAGGACAAACAAGGGCAAATCCATCGCTTCCAAAGGATGGGCACTGTCCGGATGGCAGACCGTCGCAATGGACGTCTGTTCCAACATGATCCTGCCGCCCTTGGCCCATACGGATATGCTGAAATCGACGTGATCCTTCGAATATGGCATCTTTTCATCAAAGTCGCCGAAGCGCTCAAAGGTGTCGCGTCGTACCAGCATGCAATGGGTTTCACAAACCTGGGTTTCGCTTCGCGCCAGAGCGACATCGCCCACCTGCTTGCCTTGATGCAGGAAGTGGCGGTCCGCGAGGCGACGAGCGTCAACGGGGCCGTTGAAGAAGCCGTCGAAATCATTGGTGAAATTGCCACCTCCATGGTGGATTTCGCTGTGCAATGGTGCGCCTTGGCAGATCAGGGGCTGCACGACTTCAGCGCCTGTCTGTTCGGCGCACTCAATCAGGGGGGTGAGCCAGTTGTCGGCAACGAAGACATCATTTTCCACGAACGCCACGTATTTTGTGTTGGCCATGTGATGGCCGCGGTTCCGGGACTGCGCCGGGCTTAGGTAGTGGTCGATCCTGTGATACGTGAAGCCCTGCTCGGCGCAAATGCGTTTCAGTTCGGACGCAACGCCTTTAGGACTGCCAGCATCAATATAAATGAGGCCGTACGGCTCCTGTGTCGCTGATATGAGTGCATTCAAGGAGCGGATTGCCAAGCTGAATCGCTCCCTCGCGGAAACGATGACAGTGACGTTTGGCGTATGGGCGATGGAATCTTGCATGACGTTTCAATTCTTGAATATGGGCGGATGGCTGGCGCCATACAACGCCCTGCATTAGCGGTTGCGAGTGCCGCACCAGCGCCCGAGGCGTAAGATACCCGTCAGAGCGAGTGGGCCGGGCTCCCGACCCTGTGCGGCGTGGCGCGGGCGGTCTCCTTGACCAGAGTCTTTTCGTGATTCTTCGCCAGCCAAGAACCAAAGGCAACCACGATCGGTTCGAGCGTCATCATTACGAATTTCTGGACCTTGTAACTGTGTCCGACGAACGGAATCCGCCGCGCAAAGGGTTTCAGTATGGCTTCACGGTAGCGCCAGCTGATAATGTCGTTTCGTTTCTTGAAATACGGATCGCCTTCGAGGCCCCACTTCGTCTTGAAGTAATTGAGGCTGTCCGCCTGCCATTTGGGCGACCAGCGCAGGATGAAGTACGGATAGTCGGAGATCTGAATAGGGTTGTGCCGATTCGGAACATAAAACGTCGCGACGGACGCGGGTTCAAGCATGATGCGACCCCCATTCTTCCAGACGGTCATCGAGAAATCGAGATGGTCCTTCGTCGACAGCATCGATTCATCGAAATCGCCGAAACGTTCAAACGTGTCGCGCCTGACAAGTAAGCAGTGGACTTCGGTTACCTGAGTTTCGGCTCGGGCGAGTGGTACGTCTGAGACCTGCTTGCCCTGGTGCATTTCGATGTCGCAAATCACGTGATCCTCGGGGGCGCCCCGAAAGAAAAGGGCGATATCTTTTGCGAAGGTGCCGCCGGCCTGGTGGATCTCTGTATGAAAGGGCTTTCCCTGGCACATCAGCGGCTGGACGACTTCAGCGCCGGTCTCTTCGGCGCAACTGATCAGCCCCTCCAGCCAGTTATCGGCAACGAATGTGCAACTTTCGACAAAGGCGACGTATTTGGTGTCGGCCAGGCGATGGCCGCGATTTCTTGACTGGGCTGGACTGAGGAGTGCGTCGTAACGCGTGTAGCGAAAGCCATTCTCATCGCAGATGCGTTTCAGCTCAGCAGCCACCTTACGCGGGCTGCCCGCATCGACGTAGAGCAGCTTGTAGGGGGCGCGAGTGGCCGCGATGGTCTGGTTCAGGCTTTGGACCGCAAGACTGAACCGGTCGCGATGAACCATGATAATCGTGACATCGGGCGCAGTCTTGATCGTTTGGCTTTCCATAATCTTCCAACCTTCACTCTGTAACAATGTAATGCTGGCTTCTGGAGGCAGGTCCCCCGCAGGCCTTCCCACCGGACAGATTTGATCAATCTTGTTTCGGTGAAACTGGATATCGTTCCAAATCGTAACGCCTCAGGGGACGCAGACCGACTGGATAGGGAATATTAAAGCAAGACCCGTGCCTGCCAGCCTCGTCGCGATTCCGCGTGTCAGGTTTTTGATGGTACGTTTTCCTTCGCGATTGTGCGTTCGTAGAGCGCCACGAGTTTTTGGGTTACCCGCTCCAGATCATACATTTCTTCGACTTTTGCCCGTGCCTGCGTCACGAGTTGAGGCCAATTGGCCCTCTGGCCCATGAGGCGGTCGATCGCAGCGTACAGGCTGTCAACGTCGTTTTCAGTGGCCAGAACGCCCGTTTCGCCTTCGATGACCAGTTCCGGAATGCCGCCATGAATCGTGCCGATAACCGGTCGACCGACCGCCATTGCCTCCTTCAGCGTATTGACCGGAGCGTCCTGTCCACCTCTGGCACTCGTCATCGAGGGCGCAAGAAATACATCTGTACGACGTAAATAGCCTGCAATCTCGGCATGTGTGCGGGCCCCGTGAAGCTGGACTGACTCGCCAAGTCCAAGATCATTGGCCAGTGCTTCCAGACTTGGGCGCATCGCGCCATCACCAACGATATCGATCTTTATCGGTGTTTCAGTCCGTCGAGAGTACTCGGCGAGCGCGCGAAGCGCGACCTGGAACCCCTTTCTTTCTATCAGTCGGCCGACCATGAGGAACCGGACGTGGTTTTCTTCACGGTCGGTGGCCGGCTCAAAAGGGAAATTCTCGAGGCGGATGCCCGAGCCTATTACGTCGATCCGGTCTTGCGGGCATCCGAGATCGACGGCCCGTCTGCGAAAGTGGTCGCAATTGGCAATATAGCTCGATGCTTCGGGCCAAACATGATCATACACGTGTGGCCCAATGGCTGCGACTGTTTCCGAGATGTCATATCCTCGGAAGTTGACGACGATGTGGCCTTTGAGGAAGCCCGCCTTGCGGTGCTTGATGACGCATTCCGCGAGCGTGGCAAACTGGCAATGGAGTATATCGTACTCTGCGTCGCCATCGAATGCGCTAGCTTGATAGAAGGCTGTTAGATCGCGCATTGAGCGCCGATAGATGTTCGGACGAAGCCCGCCGAGCGCTGCCACACCGTTTTTGCGCACAATCGCACCGAGGGCGCCTGGGAGGCCGGCAACTCGCCCGACGCGTGACGTTGGCCAGCGCATATTGACTGTCCGTTGCTCCAAATGGTGCGCTTCAACCGATTTGACGGAAAGCCCCGTCGGCGCGATGTTTCCGACTCCGAAAATGTCGACACTGTGGCCCAGATCAATCAGGGCTGCCGCGCTGTTCGCAATGAATGCCTCTGACATCATCGGGAAGGCATTGACGAAGAACGCGATTTTCATCCTTGGGTGGTCCTTTGTTTTTTGCGGAAATCAATATGTGAAATTTGCGTATCGAAATGCGAACTGGCGCGTTATTTGCTACGATCTCAGGGAGCAAGTTCGGTGCCACGCCGCAGCAGATAGCGGCGAGGTGTTTAAATTGGCCCAAAGGTACGAGTCGGAATGAACAATGAAGCCATTTAACGTTACGGTCCTGATCCCGACATTTAACAGGTCGGCCTTCCTGCTGGAAAGTCTGGAATCGATTCTGGCACAAACCCGTCCAGCACATGAAATCATCATCATCAATGATGGCTCAACCGATGACACGCTTGAGCAACTGAAGGCTTATGAAGGACGCGTCCGCGTCTTGTCCAAGTCCAATGCCGGCAAATCTGCTGCCTTGAACTTCGGTCTAAAACACGTGACAGGCGATCTCGTCTGGATCTTTGATGATGACGACCTCGCTGCTCCAAAGGCTCTTGAAACCCTTGTTGGATTGCTCGAGGCCAATCCGGAAGCTGACATGGCCTACGGGCGCCACGAGCGCTTTTCCGTCGATGGGTCCGGGGAAGTGCGGTTACTTGGAACGGGCTATTGGACCAATTGCGAATCTGATGAATTCCTGACCGCCACGCTGGACGACATGTTTGCCCACCAGCAAGGCATGGTGGTTCGCAAGGACCTCTACGATCGCGTCGGTGCGTTCGACGAAACCCTCGTTCGGTCGCAGGATTACGACATGCTGATCCGCCTTGCGCGGGTCGGGACGCCGGTGTCCACCGAAGAATTCGTGTTTCAGCAACGGGTGCATGATGGCATTCGCGGGACTCAAGCCGAGCAAGTGCAGGCCAAGAAAAGAAACTCTTCCTGGTCTCAGTTCGATAAAGTGATCTTCCGCAACTACTATCCACAAATCGAACTGAAAGAATATTTGAGTGATGGGCGGTCCATATCCGATCCATTGAACAAACGGCACGCCCTTTTGCGGCGCGCCAGTGTCATGGCCCGCAAGAAGCTATGGGAACTTGCAATCAAGGACTTGCGCGCAGCTGAAAGTGTGAGCGAGGCGCCACTATCCAAGCCCGAGACGGTTGCGCTGCGCTCGGCTTTTGCGTCAAAGTATGGATGCGATGAAATTCTGACGAATTCCATGTTGATCGACGAGCTGTGCGACCTTGCTGACGTATCATTGGTCGGGGCACAGATTGTATCTTCTTTGGCGCGGGGCCTGCGTTGGAGAGTTCGGTCGGAATTCACAAAGATCAGATATTTGAAATCTGTTAGCTATTATCTGATCATGAATAAGCTCAAACGGGCGGCCTCTATGACCATCACTTCTAAAAGTCCTCACTCACTCGACCGGCACGAAAGCCAGAGCGCGGGCCATCTCTGATGGCTCAAAGCTTGCTCAGACGGGCAGGCCGGGCCGTCGTTTTGAATGCGATGGGCAACTGGATCGGCATGGTCGGGGGACTGGTGTCTCTGGTCTTCATAGCCCGGCTATTGTCGCCAATGGATTTCGGTGTGTTCGGAATGGCACTCGTGACATTATCGATCCCTGAGATTTTCGCCTCGGGCAGCTTGAACGATTCCATTGTTCAGCGCCGGGACTTGGCGGTGGGACATGTGAATTCTGTGTTTATGCAATCCCTGGGGCTGGCGTTGCTTTTTTGGTTGGGCATCAGCTTGCTGGCCCCCGCCATTGCCGCCGGGTTCAGCCACCCAGAACTCGTTCCAATTTTGCGTGTTTTTTCGATCGTCCTGATCATTGGCGCCGCCACTTCGGTGCCCGCAGCGCTCCTGCAGCGGGATCTCCGCTACAAGGAAATCACGATCGTCGACGTCGTTGGCACGGTAAGCGCTGCGGTTGTCGGCATCTGGCTGGCAGTCGTGCTGAGGGACGCATGGGCGCTCGTCTGGATGGAAATTTCGAGGCGAATGGTCAGGTTGCTGATGTTCGCCTGGCTCGCGAAATGGCGGCCTTCATTCAAGTCCAGCTGGAGCGAAACGCATGAACTCACACGTTTCAATTCAACAAATCTGACGACCAAAGTGGTGCAGGCCTTCGGCGGCGCCATTCCGAGGGTCATGATTGGAGGCGTGTTGGGACCAGCGGCGCTTGGCATGTACAACATGTCGGGGCGATTGCTCGAACAAGCGAAGTCGGCGTTCGTAACGCCCTTTGCGGCGGTCGCCTTGCCCGTTGCGTCTCAAGCGCAAAATGATCTGCCGATGCTGTTCAGAGCGATCGAAGGGGCTATGCGACTGGCTGCGCTGGTTGCATATCCGATTTTCATTGGTGGGTGCGTCATTGCGCCAATTGCCATTCCGGTCGTGTTTGGAGAGCAGTGGGTGCCCGCAGTCGCCACGATTCAGGTGTTCTTGCTGATGGGGCTTCGCGCCCCGACGTCCGCGTTCAACTCAGGCGTCTTGAATGGTGTTGGCCGTGTCGATCTGAATTTCAAATTAGCTATCATTGGCACGGTTCTGACCGCCATTGCGGTTGTGTCCACCATTCAAATCGGTCTCGAGGCGATCGCGTGGGCGCTGCTGGCCCAGCTTATGGTCAGTTGGTTTTTGGGCGCCTACGCCGTGAAGATGGCGATCGGATTCCCCATGCACCGGCAAGTAATCGCGGGATCCAGTGCCCTCATCGCCTCGATCATCATGGGTTTCATTGTCTGGTTCAGCATGGGGATTTTGCCTGACACGTGGACTGGCTTGGTCCATATCCTGGTGCTGGTTCCGATCGGTGTGGTAACCTATGTCGCGGCGCTCGCTGCCCTGTCTCCACGTCTTGCCAAGCGTATCGTTCAGGCGCTCTTCACCCTGGTTCAAGGTCGCCCAGCAGAAGCCTTTGCGATTGCACGAGGCATTAGCTGAGCAGCGCGATAGGTGTCTGTAAGTCGGGGTCTGGCCAGAAGAACTCAGTTTGTGGGTTTTGCTTCCCTGCGTTTTCGTCAGGAACTCTGACCTGTGCTGGCAGACAGGATTGTCTGAATATCCTCTAGATGTGCCGCGCGGTGCGTATGCGGTGCGACAGGAGGCTGGCCAGCGAGGTGACGGAAACAGCGCAGAACAAGCGCGCCGGCGACCTGTGGTGGAGCGATGAACGCCTGGGCGACACCTAGCGGATTGCGGGCCCGCACAGATTCAATCAGGCGCATCCAGGACCAGTTCTTGTGCCACAGGAGCTTGTGCTCCCTGATAGCGTGACGCTCCTCTCGCGAGAGGCCGGGCGCGCTGAGAAGTTCGATGTCGCGCGCCAGAACGGGCTTCATGTCTGCTGAAGCGTATTCCTTCGATAGTGAGTTTGGATAGTCGACGGAGAAATAGCCGCACGGGTCGACAAGGCTGAACCTGGCACCCGCTTTCAGGGCGCGGGTATAAAGGTCGAAGTCTTCGGCAAGCCGCATGTCTTCTCTGTATGCGAGCGCATTCAACTCGAGAAAATCCCTGCGCATGACCGGTTTCAGGTATCCGAGTTCGCGCCGGCTTCCGGTTCGGCTGTCGATGTTCTCACGCGCAAAGCGGCTCAGTGTGAGCGGGAGAACACCGATCGGCGTATCAGACCACAAACGTGTGCCTTGTATCGGGTCCTCTACGGCTTCAACGCGGATCAGGTCGTCAGCGACCAAGTCGAGCTCATCAGACTCGGCCTGCTCGATGAGCCGCCGTAATCGGTCAGGGTGCATCCGGTCATCGGCGTCAAGAATGGCGACCCATTTGGTGTCGGCCAGCCCAATGGCGCGGTTGCGTGCCGCAGACGGGCCCTGGTTGTGGTCCTGGACGAGGATGACAAGACGTGGATCGCCTGGCGCGATATTCCGCGCCTTTTGAGCGGAGTCGTCGGATGAGGCGTCGTCGATAACGATAACCTTCACGGGCAACGTTTGGCCAAGCGCACTCTGTACCGCCGCCTCGATGGTGCCCGTATTATTGTAGCAGGGAATTATTACAGTAACGTCCGCCAAATCTGACCCCGGAATTCTAGAACAATTGTGCAGGCTTAACTGCAAGACACAGACCGACTCGCGCTTTCGAGATCAAGAACAGGAACCATTCTCGAACGGGCGTGACGGCTATGACCGGCCTGCAGGCTTTTTGGATCAACGGGCCGTCATCGCCCCGTCGACGACGTGTTCCTGTCCGCTGATATAGCTGGAGGCATCGCTTGCGAGGAAGACCACGAGATCAGCAACTTCTTCTGGCCTGCCGGGACGGCCCATTGGCGTCGATTGCGAGGCGATTGCATGTGCATCCAGCGCATTGGCTCCTGCATGCGTTGCCAGCGCTGCCGCTTGATCGGCAGGCATGCTACCGGCCATGCGAGCGATGGACTTCTGCCAGATTGGAGTGTCGATGATCCCCGGATGTACTGAGTTCACTCGGATGGGGAATCCCATCTGAGCGCACTCGAGCGCCGCAGCCTTTGTGAACAGGCGGACACCGCCCTTGCTGGCGCAGTAGGCGCTGACCCCTGGGGCACCGCGAAGGCCTGCGACGGAAGACAGGTTAATGATGGAGCCGCCAGTTGTCTGCATCGCTTTCATGGCCGCTCGCGTTCCGAGGAAGACGCTATCCATGTTGACCGCCATCTGCTTTTGCCAATCGGCCAGGCTGAATTCGAGAATCGGGCCGCCAATCGCAATGCCCGCATTGTTCACCATCACAAAGGGTGTGCCCAGTTCGGTCTCACACAGGGACATTATGGCGTCCCAGCGATCTTCATCCGTGACGTCGTGATGGGCCCAGATGGCTTTGCCACCCTCAGTCTCAATCAGCGCAACGGTCTGCCTGGCGCCGGCGTCATCGATATCCGTTACCAGCACCGCGACCCCTTCGCGTGCCAGCCCCACGCAGCAGGCTCTGCCGATGCCACTGGCGCCACCGGTGACGATAGCCGTCCGTCCCTTCAGGTTTTTCATTGTCTTCCTCCCAACGTTGTTTGCTTGTTTTGTGCCGCAGCAGTAGCAGGCGTATGGCTCGGCACGCCAGTCAATTTGGTTGTTTTTCCCGCCGCTTATCCAAGGGTGGTGCGCAGCCGCCTATGGCGAATTAGCGATATCCACAGGCCCGCGTCAAAATGAGGTACGACCATGTCACGTCGCTATAGTGTGAAGTACAAGATCGACCGCCGGGTCCGAGACAATATTTGGGGCGGTCCAAAGTCCTCCTTCAGCAAACGCAAGAACTTACAGTTTCGTTGGGACGAGGCTGGCGCACCGGATGCATCTGCTGCGCCTTCGAGCAAAATCGACGTAGCGGCTCAGGCCGCCAGCGACGTTTTTTGTCCGCCTAGGTGCCACGCAACCGGATCTGACTGGTAATATAGAGGTGAGAGTGTTGAAATCTCGATACCCGCGTCACGAAACAGATCAGCGATTGTGTCCATGCCACTTTGATCTTGCGCCGCCAGCACCATTGCTTCGATACGCGCCGCATAAAGCGCGATCTCTGCGGATAGTTTCCCGGTGTTCTCGACCAGGTAGGCAGGCTCGAAGCGTTTCCAATTGTCGAGCAATTCACGAGAGAAGGAAAGCGCCCACGAAGTTGTTTCATCCTGTTCGCGAGCGTTGTGAAGGCGCTGCCAGGCTGCTTTGGCAGACATCTCTGTGGCAGAGGCGTCGACGCCGTCTTTGTGAGCAAGTGCAAGGTTTCTCATCGCGATGAGTATTCCATCGTTTGCATTGACTTCCATCAACCGCTGGACGCGCCGTTTTGCGTCCGCGATCGCTGGGCCGCTTGAGTTGTGAATGATGAGGCACAAGTGCCCTGAGGGTTTGAGGACCCTTGCGGCCTCTGCCGAGGCTTGCGCTACATCAGCGTATTCAAAGCCAAACTGAGACACTACCGCATCAAAAGTCGCAGCTTCAAAAGGCAGGGATTCCAGGTTGGTACTAGGGTGAAGTTGCACTCCCGGCAGGCGTGGCAAGCTGTTCGCAAAGTCGACACCGTCGATGCGCAGCGAAGGGCTTGAGGCCTGAATCTGCCGCGCAACGGTGCCTGCGCCGCAGGCCAGATCGATCACACGTTCGCCAGGACCGAGGCTGCGTGCAAACTCTAGCCATGTTGAAGGGAACGCCACCGGCCTTTGCCCCATAAAGCAGCTTTCGGTCATGCCGCCCGCCCAGTAACGGGTCCATGCTTCAGATTGTGCTGGTACTGTCTTCATACTAGCGCGCAGTCATTGCCCCATCGATACAGTGCTCCTGTCCGATGAGGTAACTGAAGGCAAGTGATGCGGGGGACACGATCAATTTGACGACCTCCTCTGGGCTGCCAGCGCGGCCTATGAGAGACGGCTGTGCGCCAATGGAGTCAACGTCCATCTTGTTTGAGTCGGAAAAAAAGGCCAGCTCTTGCGTCATTGTGTCCATCTTGGGCGGGATAGATTTCTGCCAGATCGGTGGATCGATGATGCTGGGGTGAACCACGTTCTCGCGAAGATTGAGCCCCATTGGTGCACACGCGATAGCCGCTGCTCGTCCTGCTTTGCTACCCGCGCCGTTCACCCTTGCCGTTTTGCCGTAGATTTGACCCATTCACCATCCTTCTGAGTTCCCCTGTTTGTAGCAGCGTTTCGGCTTGACGCACCAGTCAATTTGGTGTTCTACCCGCCGCTTATCTACGGGCTGGTGCGGAGCCGCCGTTGAGATCGTGGGTGCGAATACGCGCCGCCCACCGGCCCGCGTCGAAATGAGGTACTACCATGTCACGTCGCCACAGCGCGAAGTACAAGATCGACCGTCGGGTCGGCGAAAATATCTGGGGCCGCGCCAAATCCCCCTTCAATAAGCGCAACTACAAGCCCGGACAGCACGGCCAGAACCGTCGCAGCAAAGTCTCGGACTTCGGTATGCAGCTCATGGCGAAGCAAAAGCTCAAAGGCTACTACGGCGACATCACGGAGAAGCAGTTCTCCCGCGTGTACGTTGAAGCCAGCCGCATGAAGGGCAACGCCGCAGAAAACCTGATCGGCCTGCTGGAGTCGCGCCTTGAAGCCTTCGTCTATCGCGCGAAATTCGTGCCGACGATCTTCGCTGCACGCCAGTTCGTGAATCACGGCCACGTCACGGTCAACGGTCGGCGCTGCAATATCGGTTCAGCCCGCCTGAAGCCGGGCGATATCGTGCAAATCCGCGAAAAGTCACGCAATATCGCATTGGTTCTGGAAGCCCTTGGCAGCCCCGAACGCGATCTTCCAGAATATGTGGATGTTGACCCAAAAGCGATGTCGGCAACCTATGTCCGCGTGCCTGGTCTGGCTGACGTGCCATATCCAGTTCAGATGGAGCCAGCACAGGTCGTCGAATTCTATTCGTCGTAAGAGACCTGTTTTTCTTGAAGTTTTGGAAAGGCCGCGCCAGACTGGTGCGGCTTTTCTCGTTCCGGAGACCATTCAATGCCCATACCCAGCATTACTGCGACCCGACGGGCGCTCGTCGCCACACCCGGCAGGCCATTTGACCTCGCCTCGCGGGATTCAGGCGATAGATCACTGTTCGACGACAAGGAAACGGCGAAAACCAGTCTCAAGAAAGATGCGGCCGTCATCAACGAGTTGAAAGACAAGCTGTACGCCGAAAAGAAGCGGTCCCTGCTGGTCGTCCTGCAAGGCATGGATACGTCAGGGAAGTCTGGAACGATCAAAGGCGTGTTTTCCGATACGACGCCCCTCGGCATGGAAGTGAAGGCGTTCAAGGCGCCCAGCTCCAACGAATTGGCGCGTGACTATCTGTGGCGCGTTCACAATGCCGTTCCGGCCAAGGGGCGGATCGGCATTTTTGATCGATCGCATTATGAGGACGTGCTGGTGGTCAAGGTACGCGGTTTTGCAACGGCCGAGACAGTCGAGCAGCGCTACGGGCAGATCAACGCGTTCGAAAAGCACCTCGCCGAAAACGACGTGACCATTGTCAAATGCATGCTCAATGTTGGCCATGAGGAGCAGGGAATCCGTCTCGCCGAACGGCTGGAGGAGCCGCACAAGCTCTGGAAGTTCAATCCGACAGATCTCGAGGATCGCAAACTGTGGCCCGAATTCATGTCGGCATACGAAACGGCCGTTGCCCGCTGCTCGACCCGTCATGCGCCCTGGTATGTCATTCCGGCCGACAGTCGTACGCGGCGCAATGCCATGATTGCGCGCCTGGTGCGCGGCGCGCTTGAGGACATGAAGCTTGAATGGCCCGGCTCGAAATACAAGCCGGGCGAATTCAGTATCGGTTAGTGGAAGGTCGTCGAACCGCCGGAAACCGAGTGATTGGCCTCGCGGTCGGCTGGATCACCATAGATGTCGACGCTACCGCCGCTTGACGTATGACTCTTGGCCTCTGCTGATGCGTAGGCTGTGGCAGAGCCCCCGCTGGACGCGTTGGCAGCGGCCTTCTGACAAACTAGTTTTTTTGCAGATGCAGAGCCGCCCGAATTGGCCACGATTTTCAGCGAGCCGCACTTGCCTTCGGCCTTGATGCTGGCGCCGCTGGAGGCGTCGAGAACGAGGATATCGGAGTCAATGCCGGTTGCACGGATACTCGACCCGGAACTGGCCTCGATCTCTTCTAGGTGCGGCGAGGTTACGCGCACCTTGGCCCGGACCTTGTCTCTCCATCCAGATGTTGCCTTGCGTGCGATATAGAGCCGGGACCCATCCTGACGCAGCTTCATGTCGTCGGGGCCGCCCTGTTTGAAATCGATGACAACCATATAATCCGGTCCGGTCTCATAGGTGACGTCCACGCCTGCCGAGATATCGAGTTCGTCAAAGCCGGTGAAATCGTAGGTCTTCGTGCTGTCCGCGAGAGCGGCGCCGGGGGTGAGCAGGGTGAGGCAGAGGGCTGCCAGAATGGTCTTTCGCATGGGGTTGGCTCCTTGAGGATTTAGCCGTTGATTTCAATATCGCCGCCGCTGGACTTGCTCACGTTGCGCGATGGAGGGTTTCCAGCGACAGAGATGTCTGCGCCACTCGAGGCCTTCGCTTCGACACTGTCATTCAGAAATGCAGAGACGTCTGCGCCGCTGCTAGCGCGAATATCACCCGTTGCGCATTTGAGGTTGTGGGCTTCTACATCGGCGCTTGAGGACGCGGAGATTTCCAGCGCCTGACAGGTGCCCGAAAGCTCGACGTCCGCACTGGACGAAGCGTCAACGATCACTTTGGCCGCCCCCAGTGCTTTGACATTCACGTCGGCACTGGATGATGCGTCAAGGTCGAGCCGGCCGTCGCGAACAAGAGCGAGGGCATCGGCGCTGGAGGAAACGTCCAGTTTCAACGCGTGCGCCTCCAGGTTCGATGCGTCGAGGTCCGCGCTCGACGAGGCACGCAGGTCGACGTCTCCGGCGGTGCCGGACAAGACCAGTTCGGAACTGGATGAGACCGACCCGGAGAATGTCGGACTATCGAGACCCGTCGCGGTCATCGAGGATGAATTCGAAACGGATGCGTCTGCAAGTGCCGGTGCGATGACACGGACAGTATAAGCGGGCACTCGCTTTCCATTGACCTTGACGACCTTGCGTCCATTGTCGGACTTGACGGACACATTGCGTGACCAGCCGAACCCTTCGCGAAGACTGTTCCGACCGATCTCGAGCGTGTCACCAGATTGCTCGATATAGATATCGCTGAAGTCGCCGTTTTCCTCGTCCACGTGGATCGACGCAATCGGACCGGTTTCAAAGACGACATCAATCACGCCCCGGGTATCTATCCCGGTGAAGTCGCCAGCAGGATAGGACTTGGTGTCGGCACCTGCGAGCGGAGCCAGGATGGCGGCCAAGGCAAGTAAAGGCATTACGGGGCGGGTCATGAGGTTTCTCCGAGTTGATTTTAGTTGACTATGAAATATCGAAATACGATAAGTCAACATATTGTTTTTCAATAAGGAGCAGTATTCGTGAAACCAAGGACTTTTGCGTTTCTGGCTATCGCAGCCGCCAGCCTCTCTGCCTGTATCATCATCGATGCAGACGAATCCGAGCGTGCCACTTTTCATGTTTTGACCCAGTTCGGTCTGCCTCATCTGCAGTCTGCATCGATCGGGCAGGGCGCCGTAACTGTCGAAATTCCCGGTGCCTGCGCCACGAAGCAGAACGTCGAAGCGGAAGTCGACAAGGATGGTCGACGTCAATACGAGATCGGAGTCGACTATACAGACCAGGATTTCTGCAACGAGGATTCACCTGGATTGGCGCAGCTGAGCTGGACCTATGACGAACTCGGCATTCCGCACGAATCAATTGTGCGCGTGCTCAACAAGATCGCCCGCTAGGCAGGCTCGGCATAGAGATCATACTCGTCCGCATCAGTGATTCGGGCGGGGATGATGTCACCGGATTTCAGGTGGCCAGCATTGGACACGAAGACGACGGCATCGACTTCCGGGGCGTCTGCCTTGGTGCGCCCCAGCATTTCGCCGTCTTCTTCGCCCGGACCGTCGATAATCACATCCTGTGTCGTGCCGATCTGGGCCGCGGCACGTGCCGCGCTGACTTCGGCCTGAGTCTGCATGAAACGGTGCCAGCGGTCTTCCTTGATTTCTTCATCTACATGGCCGGGCAGGGCGCGACTGTCGGCATGAGCGACGTTCTCGTATTTGAAACAGCCGGCGCGGTCGATTCTGGCCTCACGGACGAAGTCGAGCAGTATCTGGAAGTCTTCCTCGGTTTCGCCAGGAAATCCGACAATGAAAGTCGAGCGAATGGCAAGATCGGGGACGTCGCGGCGCCACTGCCGAATCCGCTCGAGGACACGGTCCTGTTTCGCCGGGCGTTTCATCGCCTTCAGGACGTTGGCGGAGGCGTGCTGGAAGGGGATGTCGAGATAGGGCGTGATCAGCCCTTCCGCCATCAGCGGGATGATATTGTCCACATGGGGGTAGGGGTAGACATAGTGCATGCGCGTCCAGATGCCGAGACTGCCGAGCCCCTTGGCGAGATCGAGGAAGCGCGTTTCGTATTCGGTGCCGCGCCATGTCTCGGGCTTGTAGCGCACATCGAGTCCATAGGCCGACGTGTCCTGGCTGATCACGAGCAGTTCCTTCACACCGGCGCGGACGAGCTGTTCGGCTTCGGTGAGGACGTGGTGGATCGGCCGGGAGGCGAGATCGCCGCGCAGTTTCGGGATAATGCAGAAACTGCAGCGATTGTTGCAGCCTTCAGAAATCTTGAGATAGGCATAGTGGCGCGGCGTGAGGCGAATGCCGGACTCGGGAACGAGGTCGAAATGGGGGTTGTGTGGGGGTGTCAGGTGAGTGTGGACCGCCGCCATGACGTCTTCGTACTGGTGCGGGCCGGTGATGGCGAGCACCTTCGGATGCGCCTTCTGGATAACCTCCGGCTCAGCGCCGAGGCAGCCGGTAACGATGACCTTCCCGTTGGCCTGAATAGCTTCGCCGATCGCCTCAAGGCTTTCCTCGCGCGCGCTGTCGAGGAAGCCGCAGGTGTTGACCAGAACCAGGTCGGCGCCAGCATAGTCGGGCGCGATCTGGTAGCCCTCGGCGCGCAGGCGCGTGATGATGCGTTCGGAATCCACGAGGGCCTTCGGGCAGCCGAGGGACACGATGCCGACTTTCGGCGCGCTGGTGCTGAGTGTGGTTGTTGTCATGGCGGGCGCTTTAGCACATCGCGCGACGTTTGCGAGCCGATTGTCTCAGCATCGGACCTGTGCCTGTGGTCAATGCTGGGTAAACATGGTCGGCCACTTTTGCACATTTCGTTTTCGCGACGGAAAACACGCCTGTGCTACAAAACCCGCTGGAGGCGACGCGGAGGTTTCGATGGCAGGGTTTGGCGCAAGCGCGCTGTATTGGCTCGCATCCGGTGTGGGACTGTACCTGATCGGCTATGTGCTCGTGCGCTGGCGCAAATCTGCGCGAGCCTGCTACCCGATGCCATTCCCCCGGCGCAAGGGTTACTTGTCGGGCCTCCTGTTCAGCCTCATTGTTATGCTTGTGCCGCTCAGCCTGCGCCCGAACAATTGCGCGGGTTGCGCTCTCGCGGCGGCGCCGGACATGGTTGCGAGCCTCATAAGCAACTAGAAGGCCAAGCGGGTACAGTTCCGCGCCCAAATTTGCTATAAGCCTTCGCATTGCTGCGAAGGGGACTCGCATGGATCAACAGCCAGACTTCAAAAGGTTGCGCCTGCTGCAGGTTGGTGCGCTGCTCGCGGGCGCCGCGGTTTTCGTTTTGTCATTGTGGTTGATGGAACAATTCCAACAGCAGGAGCTCGTACCGGTCGTAGTGAGCTTCGCTTTTGCGGGCATCACTTTCAGCGGCCTGTTCTATTTCGGCGCCTTGCTGACCGAAGGGTCGTTGCAGAAATACATCATGTCCGATGACACGGTCATAAAGGGCGAGAGGGTCGAAATGGTGACGACCACGGCTTCATCGGGTGATCCGGAGATCGACAAATGGATCAGCACCTACGCGTTCACGCGCAACCTGTTCGGCATGTCGGTCACACCATTGCTGATCCTGGGTGGGCTTTACCTGTTCGCCTGAGATCAGGCCGCTTCGACTTCGACGCCCTTATCCTGGAAGAAGTCGCGCAGTTCACCGCTTTCGAACATTTCCTTGACGATGTCACAGCCGCCGACGAGCTCGCCCTTCACATAGAGCTGGGGAATGGTCGGCCATTGCGAATAGGCCTTGATGCCGTCGCGCACGGCGGCGTCTTCGAGCACGTTGGTCGAGACGTATTCAACGCCGAGATAGTCGAGGACCTGCACGACGACCGATGAGAAACCACATTGCGGGAATGTGGGCGTGCCCTTCATGAACAAGACGACGTCATTCGCTTTGACGGCTTTTTCGATGGCATCGAGTGTGGTCTGGTCGGTCATGGCAGGTTCCTGAAATACGTGTTCCCGGCTGATGTGTGGTGCGCGGCGGCCCTAGTCAAGCGGGCCACCGCGCACAATGATACTGCGGCTACTTGGAATCCGCCGCGTCCCAGCCGCACGACTGGCCGGCATTCTGGTCCTTGAGGTAGACCATCAGCGGGTCGAAATACTCGACAATTGCGCTGCCATCCATCTCACGCGTTCCGGTGAAGGATTCCAGGGCATCCGGCCAAGGCTTGGATGCGCCCATTTCCATCATCGCATTGAAGCGCTCGCCGACTTCCTTGTTATTGTAGATCGAACACCGATGAAGCGGGCCTTCCCAGCCTGCCTGTTCGCAGGCCGCTTTGTGGAACTGGAACTGCATCACGTAGGACAGGAAGTAGCGCAAGTAAGGCGTATTGCCTGGAATGTGGTATTTCGCTCCTGGGTCGAATGCGTCGGTGGGGCGTTCGCCGGGCGGCACGATACCCTGCATTTCGAGGCGTTTGGCCCACCAGGCATCATTATAGTCTTCCGGCGCGGTTTTGCCGGACAGGACGTCCCAGCGCCAGCCATCGACGGTCAGCGCGAAGGGCAGGAAGGCGACCTTCTTGAGGGCGAGATTAAGCAGAAGCGCTGTGTCAGCGTCTGCTGGCGGCATTTCGCTCTCATCGATCAAACCGATCTGCTTCAGGTATCCCGGTGTGATGGACAAGCCGATGAAATCGCCGATGGCTTCGTGGAACCCATCGTGGGCACCATCCTTGAAGAGCAGGTCCTGATCCTTGTAAGCGCGTTGGTAGAAATTGTGTCCGAGTTCGTGGTGCACCGTGTCGAAGTCTTCCTCATTAACCTCGGTGCACATCTTGATGCGCAAGTCGTCCTTGTTGTCGAGGTCCCAGGCCGACGCGTGGCAGACGACTTCGCGTCCTTCCGGACGGGTGATCATGGAGCGTTCCCAGAACGTGGCAGGAAGTGGCGCGAGCCCGAGCGATGTGAAGAAACCTTCGCCGGTCTTGACCATCTTGACCGGGTCATAGCCTTTTTCGACCAGCCGCGCAGACAGATCATAGCTCGGGCCCGGCGTATCGGTCTTCACGACATCATAGATACCTGACCAGTCCTGCGCCCACATGTTGCCAAGGAGGTCAGCGCGGATGGGCCCGGTCTTGGGCTGAACTTCATCGCCATACTGCGCGTTGAGCCTGTTGCGGGTATAACAGTGGAGCTCTTTGTAGAGCGGCTCAACCTGTCCCCAGAGGCGATCGACTTCTGTTTCCATCTCTTCGGGAGCCATGTCGTAGTTCGACAGCCACATCTGGTCGAGGCTTGAGTAGCCAAGTTCCCGGGCTCCCTCATTGGCGATCTCCACCATGCGGGCATAGTCATCCTTCATGGCGGGAGAGACCGTACGCCAGCCTTCCCAGACGGCTTTCAACTCTTCCGGATCGCGCGAGGTTTCGATGATCGTGGAAAGCTCGTCCAGCGTCAGGTCCTTGCCCTTGTAGTTGAACGTACCGGTTCCATATGCCGCGTCGAGACCCGTCGTGATATTGGCGAGCTCTTCGGCTGCACCTTCGGTGGAAGGGGCCGGGATCGTGATGCCGGCGCGCAGGCGGGTCATCTTGCGAGCAAGTTCCGGGGGCAGGTCGGCGAGATTGAATTTCTTGGATTCATTCGCGAGCGACACGGCCAACTTCGTGTAACGCGCGCCAACTTCGGCGGCCGCAGCGTTTGTCTCGTCGGTGATGTTGGTCGCCTGCGCCCAGAAGATCAGGCTCGCTTCGTCCGACATGTCGGAAAGCTCCGACTCGGCGCGTGCCATGAACGCGTTGGCTTCAGTGACTGTGGGTGAGCCGGCGATGGCCTCGGCAGCGGCCGGCGTTGTTTGCGCGAGGGTTTCTTTAGGCGCGGTACAACTGGCCAGGGCAATAGTTAGCGCAATAGCGCTGGTTGCGAGTGAAAAACGCATGGTGAAATCGGACTCCCTTGGTGAGATTTGCCTCGAACTGACAGGATTGACGCAATGACGTCAATCGTGAACATGGAACAAAATAATGATTGTTCCTTTCAGCGTTCAGGCGCTATTGTCCGGCTAGAAAATGGAGCTGAAATTCTATGACCGATACCCTTTCCTACGTTCTCAAGACGTCCGTCAATCAGATACTTGGATCGACCCGGAGCACACTCAAAAAGGGCGAAACGCACGCGCGTGCCCTGGATGTTGAAGACTCAGTGATGCTGGCGGCCCGCCTCTACCCGGACATGCTGGCGCTCAGCCGTCAGGTGCAGATCGCGTGCGACAACGCCGCCCGCGGTGCAGCGCGGCTTTCTGGCGAGGACATTCCAAGTTTTCCGGACACTGAGACGACGTTTGCGGAATTGATGGCCCGTTGCGATTCGGCCATAGCATTCGTCAATTCCATGGATGACGCCAAGATCAATGCAAATGAACTCGAGACGCTGCAGATACCGCTCGGTCCCCAGACTGTGCCCATGCAGGGCCGCCAGTACCTGACATCGTTCGTTCTGCCGAACCTGATTTTCCACGCAACGATGACGTATGGCTTGCTGCGTCACCAAGGTGTTGTACTGAGCAAACGGGACTTCCTGGTTGCCGGCTAGGCGTCAGGTGCTTTCGTCTTGAGGGCGAGGGCGTGCAGTTCGCCGCCCATCGTTCCCTTGAGTGCGGCATAGACCAGCTGGTGCTGCTTCACACGTGCAAGACCCGCAAATTGCGGGCTGACGATTTCGGCCTGCCAATGATTGTCGTCACCGGCGAGGTCGGTGAGCGTGATCTCGGCGTCGGGGAAAGCGTCGGTCAAGTAGCCGAGCAGGGTGTCGCGGGTCATGGCCATGGCAGCGTGTCCTCAATTCAGATAAGCACATGGACGCGGGCCCTTGAGGGGTCAAGGTGGCGAACGGAGCAGAAACAGCGATGAGAAGCAGGAAAACGTGGGGCCTGGCGGCTATTCTGGGCATGGTAGCGCTGGCGGTGGGCGGCGTTTTGCTGTCGCTCGACCGAGATGCTGCCGAACCGAGCCTCGAGCAGTATAATGCACGCTATATTGATGCTGGCGCGATGCTGCGCTTGACTGAAACCCTCTCGAGTGACGCGCTGGAGGGCCGGGCGACGGGATCGCGAGGCAATGAGGCGGCGCGGGACTTCATCCAGAAGCGGTTCGAGACGCTCGGGCTGAGACAGTTTGGCGACACGTATTTCCAGCCGTTCACAGCGGTGCCTGAAGAGCAGGGCGAGGCACCAGTTTCCGGTGTGAACGTCGTCGGCTGGATCGCCGGGAAAACGCCTGGCGATGGTCCGGCCATGGTGATCACAGCGCATTATGATCATCTCGGGATCGTCGATGGTGAAATATACAATGGCGCGGATGACAATGCGTCCGGCGTGGCAGCCCTGATTGCCGTGGCCCAGTATTTCACGTTGAATGCGCCCAGGCATGACATAATTTTCGCGGTCGTCGATGCCGAAGACATCGGCCATCTCGGGTCGCGTGCCTTTGTCGCCTCACCGCCTGTGCCGCTGGAGCGGATCGCCCTGAACATCAACTACGACATGGTCAGTCGGTCACCTGCTGGTGAAATCTATGTCGCGGGCACTTTTCACACGCCTGAACTGAAGCCGCTTGTGGAAACGGTTGCGATGGAGGCGCCGGTCAGGGTCCTGATGGGGCATGATGATCCCGCCTTGGGCGAGGTAGACGACTGGACCCTTCTTTCGGATCATGAGCCGTTCCACAAATCAGGAATCCCGTTCCTGTATTTCGGCGTGGAGGACCATCCCGGCTATCATAAGCCGAGCGACGACTATTCAGAGATCACGCCGGACTTCTTCGCCCGCGCAGGCGACGCGCTCGTGATGGCGGCAATGGCGGCCGACGATGACCTGGAGGCCATTGAAGTCATGAGGCAGGCAGACTAGAGCATCCCTCTCCAAATGTGAATCGCGGAGGATTCCCAATTGGACTGGTTTGTGATTCCCTCGTCTTGGAGGTGGATCATGGGCAAGAGTTATTCTCAGGATATTCGCAGTCGGGTGATCAA